>Ga0208196_1000674_pt1 | contig 42209 bp, 36 predicted proteins | sample AD_JPNNA7_MetaG_FD_184443 | JGI IMG/M metagenome (GOLD analysis project Ga0208196, IMG submission 184443) | Active sludge microbial communities of municipal wastewater-treating anaerobic digesters from Japan - AD_JPNNA7_MetaG (SPAdes) (version 2) | ecosystem: Engineered > Bioreactor > Anaerobic...
TGGCCGCCGGGCAAAACGCGCTGGTCGTCTCGCACAACTTCACGATTGCAACCATCCTGTGCCGTCTGAGAAACATCCGCCTGTCCGAATTTCGCAGCACCTGCGTGGACAACGCCTCCCGGACGCACATCCTCATTGAAAAGGGAGAGGTGCACATTGAAGCGCTCAATGACAGCCGTCACCTGAAGGAATCACCGGCCGCATAGCTCAATATGCAGTATCGAGCCAGTCCAAAAAACACGTTAATTGTTGTTTTGAAGACCGTCCCTATGCCCCCAGTAGTGGATTACCATTGAGGAGAATTAAACATGAAAAGACTAAAACCCATTACACCCGGCGAAATACTGTTGGAAGATTTTCTTAAGCCTATGGGATTAAGCCAGTATCGCCTGGCCAAGGAGATTGGTGTTCCCGCCCAGCGCATCGGTGATATTGTTGCCGGTAAACGCGGCATTACAGCAGACACCGATCTTCGATTGTGCAAATTCTTCGGTCTTTCTAACGGCTATTGGCTGCGCGCTCAGGCCGCACATGATACTGAAGTCGCGGAGTGCAAGCTTGGTCCGGAGCTTACAAAAATCAGACCATGGGTGTCGGGTTTGGCCCAACACGGCGCTTAAGAGGAGGGGGACATATCACTTGACCTTCGGGGGACACATCGCTTAATTCGCAAAGGTTTTACAATAACGTCAATTAAGTGTTATGTCCCCCGAATTTTCGCGCTGATCCGCTCCCGGTATTCCAGAATTTCGTGCCGCAGGATGTCCAGGTCGGCGATCCGGTCGTCCAGCCTTTTCAGGTGATTGCCCAGCAACTCCAGAAGGCGCTTCAGCAGCTTCTCGTTGGATTTTTCATAACTCCACATGGATTCGAGTTCCTGCATTTCGGAAAGCGTCATGCCCATGATCTTCAGCCGCTTGATCAGCTTCAGGCGCCGGAGATCTTTTTCGGTGTAAATCCGGCGTCCGCCTTCCACGCGCTTGATGGAATTGAGCAGACCGATTTCCTCGTAATAGCGGATGGTCCGCTGACTCATCTCCAGTTGCCTGGAGAGTTCCCCGATGGACAAAAAGTCTTCGCTCATGATCGTCTCCCGATGGTCTTCAAGGTCACGGGCGGAAACGTCCGCCGTACGTTCTCGCTTCCCCGGATTTACGCTGCGACAAACTTTTCCTTCAGCTCGCGCTTTAAAATTTTTCCCGATGGATTCTTGGGCAGTCTGTCAACAAGGATCACCTTTTTGGGACATTTGAACCCGGCCAGCCTCTCCCGGCAGTGGGCGATGATTTCCTTTTCGCCGAGCGCCGCGCCCTTTTTCGGCACGACCACCGCCGCCACAATTTCGATCCATTTGGGATCGGCCAGCCCGATGACGGCCACTTCCTCAACGCCCGGAACCTGATAGAGCACTTCCTCGACCTCGCGGGACGCCACGTTTTCCCCGCCGGTTTTGATCATGTCCTTCTTGCGGTCCACCACATAGAGATAGCCGTCGGTGTCAAAACGGCCCAGATCGCCCGAGTGGAACCAGCCGAACTCGAAGGCCTCGGCGGTCTTTTCCGGATCGTTGAGGTAGCCCGTCATGACGTGGCCCGAGCGATGGACGATTTCCCCGACTTCTCCCAGGGGAACGAATTTTCCGTCGTCGTCCATCAGCCGCGTTTCCACGTTCAGCACCGGCTTGCCCGCCGATCCCGGCTTCAGGAGCTGATCTTCCGGCTTCAGGATCGTGGCCACCGGCCCCATCTCCGTCTGGCCGTAATAGTTCCACAGTTTGAGGCCACGGAAGGTCACCGCCAGTTGTTTGATGATTTCCACCGGCATGATGCTGGCGCCGTAGGCCGCCTTTTTCAGACTGCTGTGGTAATAGTTTTTGAACTCCGGATGGTTGAGGATTCCGATCCACACCGTGGGCGGCGCGAACATATGCGTGACCTGGTATTTTTCAATGAGCCGGATCATCTCCAGGGGGTCGGCCTTGTGCATGATCACGTTGGTGGCGCCGACATACAGGTACGGCATGAGAAAGCAGTGCAGCTGGGCGCAGTGAAACAGGGGCAGCGCGTGAAGGCTCACGTCGTCGGTTTCGTACTGGCCGTCGAAAATGCAACTGTGGTACTGGGACATCAGCGCCCGGTGCGACAGCATCGCGCCCTTGGGTTTGGATTCCGTGCCGCTGGTGTAGGGAATCTGCACAATGTCTTCGGCGCTGACCTCCACCTGGGGTTCGTCGTAGGTCATGGCCTCCATTTCCGTCACCAGGTTGAAGAAGCCTTCCGGCACCAGCGAATCCCCCAGCGGGAGAAAGCCCCATTTTTCGACCGTCGTGAATTTCGCCTGGTCCTTGGCGATGATCGGATACAGAATGTCTTCCACAATGAAGATCCTGGATCCGGAGTGATTGACGACGTAAGCGATCTCTTCGGCGTTGAGCATGTAATTGATGGGAACCTGGATGGCGCCGATCTTGGCCAGACCCATCATGCTGATGGGGTAGTAATGGGAATTGTACGCATAGATCGCCACCCGGTCGCCCTTCCTGACGCCGTAGCTGGTCATGAGATTGGCAAAGCGCCGGGCCTGCCGCTCAAGATCATAAAACGAAATTTTCATGTCGCGAAAAATGATGGCGATCTTGTCGCCGTATTTGGTGGCCGCCCTGCGGGCCATGTCCCCGATCGTATCCCGATAGCAAATGTTGCTCATGTTTATATCCTTTCGCTTTTGTTCTTGGGCTTTCCCTATTGCTTGCAGGAACGGTTATAAACCGTTCCCTACACCTGGGGAAGATAGGTTTTTAGGCTGAAGGCTGAAGGTCATGTGGAAGCCGTCGATTCTTTTTTATCTGAAGATCCCGCCTTCAGTCTTTTGCCTTTGTCTTTTGCCTTTGTCTTTTACCTTCAGCCTTCGGCCTTCAGTCTTCAGCCTTTATCTTTATGCCTTTGTCTTTTACCTTCAGCCTTCGGCCTTCAGTCTTCAGCCTTTATCTTTTGCCCTCAGCCTTCTTTATACTTCTTCTCAAACATTTCCTTAATCTTGAACTTCTGAATCTTGCCGCTGGCCGTCATCGGATATTCGTCCACGAACTCCCAGTATTTCGGGATCTTGTGACGCGCGATTTTCCCCTTGCAGAATTCGATGAATTCCTCCGCCGTGGCTTGATTCCCGTTTTTCAGATGGATGGCCGCGAGGACCTGCTCGCCGTATTTGGGATCCGGAATGCCGACGACCTGAACATTTTGCACCTTGGGATGCGTGAAGATAAATTCTTCCAGCTCCCGGGGATAAATATTTTCGCCGCCCCGGATAATCATATCCTTGATCCGGCCGGTAACTTTAAAATAGCCGTTTGGGTCGATCTCGCCCAGGTCCCCCGTGTGCAGCCAACCGTCGGAATCAATGGCGGCGGTCGTGGCTTCCGGCATCTTGTAGTAGCCTTTCATCACGCAGGCGCTGCGCGTGACGATTTCGCCCTGGGTATCCGCGGGCAAATCTTCGCCGCTTTCTGGATCGACGATTTTTCCTTCGATGTCCGGCAGCAGACGGCCGACCGTGGCCACGCGCAGGTCCACCGGATCATCGCGGCGGGTCATGGTCATGACCGGCGAGGATTCCGTCTGGCCGAACGCGATGACGACTTCGGAACAGTGCATTTTCGTGCGCACCTGATTCATGGCCTCTACCGGGCAGGGCGCTCCGGCCATAATGCCGGTCCGCAGGGACGTCATGTCGTAGCGTTCGAAATCGGGATGATGGAGCATGGCGATGAACATGGTCGGCACGCCGTTGACGGCCGTGCATTTCTCTTTGTGAATCAACTCCAGAGACAGAAGCGGGTCGAAAGACTCCAAAAGCACCATGGTGGAGGCGTGGTAAACGCTGTTGAGCGTGCTCATGACGCACCCGAAGCAATGAAAGACGGGCACTTGGATGAGCAGCGTGTCCTTGTCCGTCATCCCCATGACATCGCCGACCATGCGGGCGTTGTTGATGATATTGTGATGGGTCAGCATCACGCCTTTCGGAAACCCCGTCGTTCCCGACGTGTACTGCATATTGATGACATCGTCATCGGTGAGCGTTTTCATCCGGTCGTCCAGATCCTGCTCCGAAACGCTCTCGCCCATGGCGATCAGATCGGAAAATTTGAACATGCCCGGCGTGCTTTCCCGGTTCCCGATATAGACAATGTTTTTCAGCACCGGTAGTTTGGAAGAAGCCGTCTTGCCGGGTTTGCAGGAATCCAGTTCGGGAATGATCTGCCGGACCGTTTCGTAAAAACTGGTGTCCCGGTACCGGTCGATCAGAAACAGCGTGGTTGAATCCGATTGTCTGAGGATGTAATCCAGCTCGTGAGACTGGTAATTGGTATTGATGGTCACCAGAATGCCGCCCACCATCCCCAGGGCGAATTGCAGATACACCCATTCCGGCACGTTGGTCGTCCAGACGGAAACGTGATCGCCGCGCCGGACGCCCATCGCCATCAGACCCCGGGCGGTTTTGCGGCATTGTTCATAAAGTTCGCGGTAGTTGAGCCGGACCTGAAACTGCGGAGCAATCAAAGCCGGATGATCGGGAAACCGGCCGGCCGTTTCTGCAATCACATCCCCCATCGTTTTGTTCACAAAACCTGACATAACCCACCTCATCCTGTAATATTTTTCAGCGTCTCGCGGAACCACGCCGGGCTCCCGCTTAGCGTCACTGCTGCGCAGGCGTCCTTTGTTGGATCACTTAACGTAAACTGGGGTGAATATACGTGATTTATAGAAAATGTCAATAAAATCATTGAATATTGGCGCTATTCTTTTTTCAGGCCGGACCGGGTGCGGGGACACGGAGCAAGTATTTGATAATATTCGATTCCGGCACTCGCGTCCCCGCGCATCCTTTAGCCGGTGAAACATTCAGGGGCTTCGCGGAAAAAACAACCGGATGGTGAAATACGGGTGGACAACGCGGAAAAGAATGAGAGCTTTGAATGACGGCCATTTTTGTCATTTCGACCGAAGGGAGAAATCTTGAACAAACGGCCATCCTTAAGATTTCTCGTCGCTCACGCTCCTCGAAATGACATTTTTCAAAGCTCTCAGAATAATGAGCGAATCACGACGGCCTCGTAAAAAGCCCGGATGCTGAACTGCGCCGCATCCTTCGTCATTGCGGCGTGCGCTGAAGCGCGCCTCATTCCTCAAGATTTGCGCGCCTTGCCCGCGGAGTTTTTACGAAGCCGTCCGGATTTGCCGCTTTTTCGACCTTTTACGAGTCCGTCAATCATGACACAAAACGATGCGGCGGATCCCAAAAACGTCGATATCGCCGCATCAACGGACCCGGGCCGGCTTCCCTTCCCTTTCAAACAGGCGTCTTTCCCGCGCATCCCCCGGAGAGGCAATCCGGGTAAAGAGCGCTGCGGTTACAGGGACGGCCGGCGGTCAAACCAGGGCTGCGCCCGCTCGAGCTCGCCCGCCAGTTGAAACAAAAGCGACTCTTCACCGAAACGGCCGATGAACTGCACACCGCAGGGCAGTCCCTCCCGGCTCCAGTGGAGGGGCACCGACATGGCCGGCTGTCCGGTGAGGTTGGCCAGTTGCGTGAAGGGCATTTTGGACAGGCCTTTGGTCGCCATCATATCGGCGATGCCCGTCGCTTTGAGCAGGCCTCCCAGGTTTAAGCTGTTGATGATTTTCAGAAAGGCCCGTTCGGCCGGCTTCTGCTGCAGCTCGCCGATGCGCGGGGGCAGCGAGGCAATCGTCGGGGTCAGATACAGATCGTAGGTTTCATGAAATTTGGCCATCCGCCGGGCAAAAGTATTCCACTGTCTTTTGGCCAGAACGAAGTCGCCCGCGGAAAAAGTATTCCCCAGCAGGTTCAGAGCCCAGGTGGCTTCCTCCGTGTCGGCATGGGTGAGCGGCCGGCCGACGACGCTTGTGAGCTCCCGGATGTCCGCCGCGACCTCGCCGAAATACAGCATGATGTAACTTTTGCCCACCGCCTCTCCGTCAATATCCGGTCCGGCTTCTTCCACCGCATGGCCGAGACTCTCCAGAAGTTTGGCTGCGTTTTTCACGGCCTCAACACATTCGGGATGAACGTCGGCTTTCAGCGGCGATTCCACCGTGAACCCGACTTTCAACCGGGGCGGATCCTGCCCGGCGTCTTCCAGATACGGCCTTTCCGGCCGGGGCAGGATATAGGGGGCGCCGGGATCCGCGCCGTTTGTGGCGTCCAGAACAGCGGCCGCATCGCGCACGGAGCGGGTCAGCACGCCCTCCACCTCCGCGCCCTGCCAGACTTCGCCTGATTCGGGCCCCAGCGGATTGCGGCCGCGGGTGGGCTTGAGGCCGAAGAGGCCGCAACACGAGGAGGGGATGCGGATCGATCCGCCTCCGTCGCCGCCTGAAGCCAGCGGGGTGAAGCCCGCGGCCACCGACGCCGCCGAACCGCCGCTGGAGCCGCCGGGCGTGTGATCCGGGTTCCAGGGGTTGCGCGTCGGACCGTGCAGCTCGGGTTCGGTGATTCCCATCAGGCCGAATTCCGGCGTGTTGGTTTTTCCCAGAACGATCAGCCCCGCCGCCCTGAAGCGCCGGGCCATTTCGCTGTCGAACGAAGGCACGTAATTGCGGCAGGATTTGCTGCCCTTGGTCATGGGTACGCCCGCGATGGCGGAAACCAGATCTTTGCACAAAAACGGCACGCCGGAAAAAGGGCCTTGCGGAATCGCGCCTTTGGCCGCGGCGCGCGCCGCGTCATCCATCCGGCAAATGACCGCGTTGAGCTTCGGGTTGAGTTCGTCGATGCGCCCGATGGCTTCTTCGCACAGCTCCAGCGGAGTCACTTCTTTTTTTCCGACCAGTTCGGCCAGCCCCAGGCCATCGTATTTGTCGTACTCACGGAAACGCGTCATTTTTTTCCTCCCTCTTCACTGATCAGAAAAAAACAAAAGGTTGTTCGTGTGGTTGAAGTGATGACCTGACGCCGCCGTAAATGCCCCAATCCTGAATTGTCGGGAAGTATAATGACCGTTCGCCGGTGAAGTCAAGGCTTTTCCGCAGGGGGTGACGATGGTGGATAGTGGATAGTGAATGGTAGATGGTAGGGAACGGTCACGATAACCTAACCACCTAAAGGTGGCGCGAGGTGGCGCGAAGTCACAAGGCCGTTCCCTACGGGATCCGGGGTAATGGGCAATGTGAGTTATGGGCGACAAGCAAGAGACCTTGGGCCAGTCGAAAGCGAGGAGTTTTTCCTCTTTGCAATTTACACTCGTCGCTTTTTACAATTCACCATTCACTATTCACCATCCACTACTTCTGCTGTGAGCTTTTTTCTTTTGCCCGGAGAAAGATCTGCTCGACGCGGCGATAATCGATCTTGCCGGTGGCGGTCCGCCGAATAAAAGGAACAATGTGAACGCGCCTGGGCATGGCGTACGGCTCCAGCTTTTCCAGAATCATCTTTTTGACCTGGATTTCCGTCAGATCACAGGCGACCAGCGCGGCAATTTCGCTTTCGCGGCCCTTTTCGGCCGGGAGCGCGATGACCACCGCATCCCGCACCGTCGGCAGCGTCTGGATTTTGTTCTGGACCTCCTTCAGGTCCACGCGCTTTCCGGCGACCTTGACGATGCCGTCGGCCCGCCCCAACAGCAGGAACCGGCCGTCCCGGTCCGGCTGGACTTCATCGCCCGTCACGCAAAACCCCTCGGCATCCCTTTCCATCTCGCTCGACACGAAATCGGAGCGCACGGCCAGCCGCCGGCCGAACATCCGCCAGGAAACCGGACCGGCGGGCTGCCAGCTTTCCGTGTTTTCGCTCACGCTGCGCGACGCGACGCCGCCCGTCTCAGTGGAACCGTAGATCTCGTGAATGCCCAGGCCTGTTTTTTTCAGGAAATAGCGCGCGTCGGACCGGTCCAGAGGGCCGGAGGACGAGAAAGCGAGTCTCAGTGAGGGAACCGACAGGTTGTCCACCTTTAACGACCGGTAGGAAATCGGGACGCTGACCAGAACGGTGGCCCTGTGACGGTTGATCGTCGAGAGGATTTCCTGCGGGAAGGTGTAGATTTCCGGCAGCACGCGGGCGCGCGAAACAAACGGCAGCAGGATGGAAAACAAAAGACCGTAAATATGGTAGGGGGGAACGGTGGACAGGAACACGTCGTCGCCGGTCAGACCGAACCGGTCGCGCAGATAAAAAGCTTCGGCCAGCAGATTGCGCGGGGTTTTGGACCAGACCCTGGGTTTGCCGGTGGAGCCGCCTGTAAAAAGCTTCAGAAAAGACCGGTCGGGATCGCGCAGATCCCCGGGATTGAGATCGGCCATGTCGCCCGCCGTCGGGGAAATCATTTCCACGCCCGGCATTTCTTCCGGGCGATCCGCGACGGCTGCGTCAAAGCCTGTCGCCTCGTATGTTTCCAGGAGCGCGTGCGTCGAAAAGGAGTGGGGCAGGATCAAATTGCAGACCCCGGCCAGAGCGGCCAGGATCGAGGCGGCGACCACGGCTTTGTTTTCCGTGCACAGACAGACGGACGTCTCCACGCCGCGTCCGGAAAGCGTTTTCTTTAAACCGGCCGCCATGGAAAAAACTTCGCCGTAGGTGTCGCCTAAACAGGTGAATTCCTTCCGGCACAGCGACTTTGACGGAGAGAGGAGCTTCCGGTAGGCAACGACAAAAGGATCTTTCTGTTCTGCGGACATGGGAACCTGCACAAATCATTTTTGAAGTTTCTATAAGAAAAAAGGCTGAAAAGCAACGAGCGTTTTGCGCGAAACAGGGCGGCGGCACGCAATGTTTTTGATTGACTTTCGGATGGTTTTCTCTTTAATTTAAACTAAAAAGGGGAGGAGCGGCGATGATCGACATCGAATCCGTGATTCCGCATCGTGAACCGATCAAAATCATCACACAAGCCGTAGAATTGCAGGATGATTCCGGCATTGCGGCCGCCGTGGTCAACGAGCGCTGGCCCCTTTTCGACGGACGGACCGTCCATTCCATCGCCCTGATCGAAGCCGTCGCCCAGACCGCCGCGCTGGTGGAAGGCTACAAACGGAAGAAGAAAGGCCAGGACGCCATCAAAGGCTGGATGGTGGGCATCAAGTCCGCGGAATTTCACCGGGACGTTCTTGACCTGCAAACCTGCATCACGGTTTCGATCAGGAGGCAGTGTTCCTTTGACGATTACGCCGTCATCAACGGCACGGTAACCTCGGGAAACGAAACGCTGCTCACGGCCGTTCTTCAGGCCATCCGCCTCAACAAGGATGAGGGATAACATTCGCCAAAGGAGAAAAATACCATCATGGAAGAAAGAAAAATCGCGCTGGTGACGGGCGCCAGCCGGGGCATTGGACGCGCCACGGCCGTGGAACTGGCCCGAACCGGTTATTTTGTGATCATCAACTACAACGCCAGCGAAGCCGCGGCGGCCGAAACGCTGGCGCAGGTGCAGGCCGCGGGCGGCTCCGGCGAAACAAGAAAATTCGACGTGGCCGACGCCGCCGGGGTCAAAGAAGTCCTGGCCGCGATTGCGCAGGAGCACAAAAGGATTGACGTGCTCGTCAACAATGCCGGCGTCACCGCGGACGGCCTTTTCATGATGATGGGAGAAGAGGAGTGGCTTCGCGTGATCAATACGACGCTCAACGGATTTTACTTCGTCACAAAACCCGTCCTGCGTGAAATGGTCCGGAAAAAACGAGGCTGCATCGTGTCCGTTTCTTCCATTTCCTCCATGCTCCCCAACCGCGGGCAGGCCAACTACGCCGCGGCGAAAGCCGGCCTCAACGCCGCAACCCGTTCGCTCGCCAAGGAAGTCGCGCGCTTCGGCATCCGCGTGAACGCGGTCGCGCCCGGCCCCATCGCCACCGACATGCTCAGCAGCATGCCGATGGACGAAAATATCATCAAAAGCGTCATTCCGATGGCCCGGGTGGGAAAACCGGAAGAAGTCGCCCGCGTGATCCGCTTTTTGTGCTCCGAGGACGCTTCCTACATCACCGGGCAGGTCATATCCGTCAACGGAGGAATGTTCTGATCATGCGCGCGAAAGCCGCCGGCCCCCTATCCGTTTTGCTCCTTGTGCTTCTGATGGCGCTTCCCGCCGCCGGGGCCGATGACTTCGACCGGCTGCGCAGAGACGCATCGCGCATTTCGTCTCTTTCCGCCGATTTCGTGCAGAAGAAATCCATGAAGATCCTGTCCAAACCTCTGGTCTCGACGGGGAAATTCTTTTATGCCGCCCCGGATTCGATCCGCTGGGAATACGTCAAGCCGATCCGGAGCATCGTGATCTCGGAAAAAGGAACCTCGAAGCGCTACATCGCCTCCGGCGGCAAAATGATCGAGGACAAGACCGGCGGCGTCCAGGCGATGAAAATCGTGCTCGACGAAGTGGCGGGGTGGATGAAAGGAAAATTTTCCGCCAACCCGTCCTTTGCCGCCTCCGTGCGGGAAGGGCCGGAAACGGTGATTGTCCTCACACCGACGGGAAAAAACACGGCCGGCATGATTGAAAAAATAGAAATCACCGTTTCCCGGAAAGACGCCGTCGTAAAAACCGTGCGGATCGTGGAGGGCGCCGCGGCCGAAACCAGGATTGACTTTCTGCACACGGCCGTCAATCCGGCCCTGCCTCCCGGCACTTTTCAGGACATTCCATGAACGTCCGCTTTTTTCTGATTCTCTCCCTGCTGCTGGCATCCTGTTCGTCTCTGCCGGAAATCCGGCCGTCCGCCGATGCCGGGAGCGCCTGCCCTTCCCCTTTCGTCGTCCAAAAAACCCGCTTCATCCATACGATTGAAGCGGCCGCGGCCGGCGAAACGCGGTCCGTGATGATCGGCGTGACGGTGGCGGACCCGGCATCGAGGACGCTTTCCTGCGCTTTGATGAGCCCGGAGGGCATGGTTTTTTTTGAAGCTTCGCGAACCCCCTCCGGCACAAACATCAGCCGGGCGCTCCCGCCGTTTGACGCGGCGGAGGTGGCCCGCGGCATGCTGGACGACATCGAACTGATTTTTTTGAAGCCGACGGAAGAGATCAACCGGGCGGGCGTTGGGGATTCGGGCCGGACCGTCTGCCGGCGCCGCCTGCGGGATGGAGGGTGGCTGGATGTCGGAAAGGACCGCGACGGACGAATCCGGATTCAACGCTACTCGGAAGGCGGCAGGCTCCGGCGCAGCGTGGCGCTCGCGGCAGGCGTCAATCCCTACGCCGCCATTGAGCTTCAGGCGTCGGAATGGACCGGATACTCGCTGTCCATGACGCTCATCGAAGCGGAAACCGTTCCGGACGAAATTCGTTCGGGAAAATAATTTTCAGGAAAACCTATATGCAAAAACCGGCGGAAGGGAAAAATACCGTTGTCATCGGCTCGGGCGCCGGCGGCCTTTCCGCGGGCATTCTGCTGGCGCTTCTGGGCTTTCGCGTGACGATTGTGGAAAAAAACGAAGAACCGGGCGGCCTGATGCGCTCGTATTCACGCGGGGGAATCGACTGTCCGGTGGGTGTGCACTATGTCGGCGCGCTGGGGGCTTCCGAACCCCTGGGCAAAATGTTCCGCGTGCTGGGCATTGACCCGGAAAGCCTGTTTTCCCGCATGGAAAACAGGGCCGTCACCGACCGCTATATTTTTGATGATTTTGTCTTTGATCTGCCCGAGGGCCTGGACGCTTACGAAAAAAATCTCCGGGAAGCCTGTCCCGCGGACCGCGCCGCGCTGGACGCGCTGATAAACGGGCTGCGCGCAACCGCAGGCGTCATGGCGGCATCGCCTTTCTTCTTTGACGGCGGCAGCCCCTTTTCCAACATGGATTCCTTCCGTCCGATGGGAGAACTGCTCGACTGCCTGGGAGCGTCCCCAAAACTGAGGGCGGTTCTGGCGGCGCCCTGCCAGCTGATCGGCGTCGCGCTCGAGGATTGTCCGGTCATTTTTCATCAGATGGTCACGGCCGGATATTTGTTTTCATCCTGGCGTCCGAAAAGCGGGCGGCGTCTGGCGGACGCCTTCGCGGCGCGGTTTGAGGAGCTGGGCGGACGGTTGCTGCCGGGCTTTACCGTCCGGCATGTCCGCACCCGGCAGGGACGCGTAACCGGGGTCGATCTGGAAGAGGGCGATTTCCTGCCCGCGGACGCGGTGGTGGCGGCCATTCATCCCAAGGTCCTGCTCGGACTGCTGGACCAGGACGCTCTGAAGGCCTCCCTGCGGGAGAGAATTTCCGGTCTGGAGGAAACCAACGGCGTCCTGGCCGTACAGGCCGGCGTGGATGCGCAGGCCCATCCTGCCGTCGATTACAATCTTTACCGGCTCCGGGTCAACGACCGCGGAGAAATTGAAAACGGCTTTTTTTATCAGGTGCTCCGGGGCGACGGACGGGAAACAAATCTGCTGTCCATCATCACCCGCTCGCATTATCGCGACTGGCGCCGGTGGGAAAACACCGCGACGGGGCGGCGCGGCGAGACCTACGAACGGGAAAAAAAGGCGCTGGCGGACAAACTCGTTGCCGAATCGTCCGCCGTCTTCGGCCCCCTGAAAAACCTCCGTCTTCTGGATGTCTTCACGCCGCTTTCGCTGCGCGACTTCGTGAACTGCCCGGAAGGTTCCTGCTACGGCGTCCTGCGCTCTTCCCGGCAGTTGCTCAAAATCGCATCGCTTGGCAAACTTCCCGTCGGCGGGCTTTATCTGGCCGGACAAAACGCTCTGGCCCCGGGGCTGATGGGGTGCCTCCTGGGGTCCTTCGCCGTGGCGCGGAAGATGGCGGGGCATGAGCATTTCGGCAAGGAACTCGAGCGGTTACTCTAATGCTGGACGACTTCGCTGAATTATGTTAGCTTTCCGGGCACTTTTGCCGCTAAAGGAGACATCTGCAGATCATGACACGCCAGGAAATTGAAAAGGAAATCCGCGCCATCTTCTTGAGGGAATTCGAGGTGGAAAACCCCGAACCGGACGTGAATCTGCGGGATGCCTACGGTTTTGACAGCATCGACGCCATCGAGCTGCTCATGGAAATTGAAAAGGTCCTGGGGACGGAGCTGACGCAGGCGGAAAAAAAGAAAGCCATGGACATCCGGACGCTGAACCAGATTATTGACTATGTACAAATACTGGCCGATTGCCGGCAAACCGAATCGGAGAAAAACTAAATGACCGAGCGTCGAGTGGTCATCACGGCGGCGTCGGCCATCACCCCCATCGGGCATGGCCAAAAGCCCATCGTCGAAAGCCTTGTAAACGGGAAATCCGGAGTGGCAACCCTGCGCGATGACCATTTCGTCAGCCGTTTTATTCATTCCCGCGTTTACGGAACCGTCGGCTATCCGATCGAATACGATTTCAGCCGGCAGCACCGCAAAACCATGGGGCCCGTGTCCTACTATGCGTGTCAGGTCGCCAAAGAAATTCTGGAGCAGGCCGGCCTGCCGCGAAATTTTGTAACGGGCGGCCGGCTGGGCATTGCCTTCGGATCGATTCACGGATCGCCCACCGTGCAGCGGGAAATTTACAGGATTTTCTTCAACGCCGGCGACCGCGAAAGCTATCAGGGAATCGGCGCGGTGGACTATCTCAAATCCATGGTGCACACAACCGCCGTCAACATTTCCAAGATGTTCGGCATCACCGGCCGGATCATTTCCTCCGGAACGGCCTGCACTACGTCCAGCCAGTCCATCGGCTACGGATACGAAGCCGTCAAATACGGCCTGCAGGACGCGATGCTCTGCGGCGGCGCGGACGAATACGACACCACCACTGTCGCGGTTTTCGACAACCTGCTCGCCTGCTCGACCGCCTTCAACGACCGGCCCGAACAGACGCCCCGCCCCTTTGACCGCGCGCGCGACGGTCTGGTGGTCGCCGAGGGCGCCGGCGCCGTGATGCTGGAGGAGTATGAATTTGCCCGAAAGCGGGGCGCGGAGATTCTGGCGGAGGTCATCGGTTTTGCCTGCAACTCCAACGGCGGCGACCTGATCCTTCCCAATCTGGACGGCATCACCAAAACCCTGAAACTGGGTCTCGAAAATGCCCGGATTCATCCGTCCGACGTCGATCTGATCAGCGCGCACGCCACGGCCACCAAAATGGGCGACATCATCGAGGCGCAGGCCACGGGCGCGGTCTTCGGCAAGACTCCGGCCGTAGTGGCCCTCAAAAGCTATATGGGGCACACCATGGCGGCCTGCGGCGCGATCGAAACGGTTGTAACGCTGTATATGATGCAGGAGGGCTTCATCGCCCCGACGCTCCATCTGGAAGAAATCGACGACCGCTGCGCGATGATCCGCCATGTTCAAAAGCCGGAGGAAACTCCGGTCAAGACTGCGGCCATTCAGAATTTTGCCTTCGGCGGCGTCAACACCAGCCTGCTGATCCGAAAGTTGACCTGACGAAAGATGTCCTTCACCCGATTTTCCCGGCTCGCCGTCAATTTCTGCATCACATTGGGGCTCTGGGCCTATTTTACACTGGGTTATCTCCTGTTGATGTTCGTTTTGTTCATCCCCTGCTATCTGAGGCTGAAAGCCGGCGACGCTGTTTTGCAGAAATTATTCCACGTCCATCTGAAGATTTTTTTCGTCCTGGTGGGCTTCATGTCCCCCGGCGTCCGGTTCGCCGTTTCCGAAGACGTCCGGAGGCTCCGCTCCTCCATCATCGTCTGCAACCACCTTTCCTATCTGGACCCCATCCTGCTGGTGTCCCTCTTCCCGCGGCAAACCACCATTGTCAAAAATACTTTTTTCAGCGTCCCCATCTTCGGCTGGTTTTTGCGCAAGGCGGGTTATGTGCCCTCCTCCCCCACCGAAATGTACGGACCGGCGATGATCAACCACCTGGAGAGCATCAAGCGCCAACTGGCGGCGGGAGGCAATCTGTTTGTCTTTCCGGAAGGCACACGCGGCCGCGAAGGCAGGCTTGCGCCCTTCAACCGCGGCGTGTTCAGCATCGCCAGGTACTGCAATACGGGTTTAAAATTGGTGTTGATCCGCAACACCGACCGGCTGTTTCGCCCCGGCTCATTCTCGTTTGATACAAGGGGGGAATTTACGGTTTCGATGGAATGGATCGGATCGCTGACGGAGAATGACCTGAAAAATTCTTCCATCAGTGCGGCGGCCGATCAGGCCCGAACGCTTTTCGAACGAAAAATCAGAGAGACACAAACCGGCGGCGACGCGCAGGAATAAACCCCTTGTAGGGGCATCGGGGAGGAAGCATGAAACAAATCACCCACCAAATGGCGGAGGAATGGATCGCGGCGGCGGTCCGCAGCCCGCGGCTTCGGACCAACTACAACATCCACGAATCCCTGTCCGATCCGATCCAGCGGCTGTTTGTCGCCGCGGGGCGCGGATCCTATTTCCGCCCGCATCTGCACTTGGGAAAAAGCGAGTTCGCTATGGTGCTCCGCGGTTGTTTCGACGTCTTTACGTTTGACGCTCATGGTCTGGTTGCCGGGCGGGTCTGCATCGGCCCGGCCGAAGAAACGTTCGCGCTGGAAATCCCGGCCGACACCTTCCACACCTGGATTCCGCTGGCGGAAGTCTCCGTCTTCTTCGAAGTCAAGAAGGGCCCTTATGATCCGGCAACCTCGATGGTCTTCGCGCCCTGGGCGCCCGAAGAAGGCTCTCCGGACACGGCAGTTTTCCAGTCAAAACTTCTGGCGGCGCGCGCCGGCGACCGCATCGCGTGAAAGATCGAAAAGGAAACGGTCGCGACCGGCCTGCGGGTGACAGGCCGTTTCCTACGGCTTCGCCCGCTGGACTTCCTTCATCACCGTCATTTCCGGCCGGCCGCCGATAAAAGCGGCGCTGGCCGAGAAAAATTCCTTGAAGTGCGGCGTGGAGGAATGAAACTCCAGGGCGGCTTTGTCCCTGTACTGTTCGACCACGACCAGCACGTCGGGATTGGCTTTATCCCGGTTGAGCGAATACAGAAGCGTCCCCTCTTCCGAAGCGACTTTGGAGATCAACACCGAGAAGGCGGCCATGGCTTCATCCATCTTCCCCTCTTTCACCGGCAACTTGGCAATAACGGTAATCATCGAAACACCTCCCGGATGGTTTTTTGAAGCTTTTCCGACTAGATGTGCCCCCATAGCATAAACACACCCCAAGTAGCAAGCGCTTCGGGATAACAACCAGGAAATCATTGAAAAAACAGATAAAATATGCAATGAATACTATCAAATCGCGATTGCATTTGCCCAAACGGTTTTAATAGTCATACGGTTTACCAACGCGCCGGCCGGTCGCAAAAACCGGCGACCGGGAGTGAAGTAAGGAAATTCGCTTTCATGGATCCCTTTGGAATTGCATTGATCCTATTTGTTTCCGCCCTTTTCTCCGGCGGCCTTGCGGCCTATGCCTGGCGTCGCCGCGGCACACCGGGAACCGGCATTGTCTTTTTTTTAATGCTGGGCACAACGATCGCGGTATTCGCCTACGGAATGGAACTTCTCTCCACCACCCTTGCCGACAAAATGATCTGGGTGAGAATCCGCTACACGGGAACCGCCCTGATTTATCCGATGTATCTGCTGTTTGTGCTGTGGCACACCAACAAGCAGAAATGGCTTGCAGCCGGCCGCGTCGCCCTGTTGCTGGTCCTGCCGGTCTTCTCCGTGATCGGGCTCTTTACCAATTCCCTCCATCACCTGCACTATACCTGGGTCGGACTGGATACGAATGGCCCCTTTCCCATGATCGTCAAAACGTACGGACCCCTGTACGGGTTTTACGTCATCACCTCGTTTGGTTATGTGCTGCTGGCGCTGGCCATCCTGGGATCAAACTATTTACTCACCCCCTCCTTTTTTCGGCGGCAGACGGCCGCGCTGATGATCGGGACGGGTGTTCCGCTGGCGGCCGCACTGCTTTATATCGCCGGCGTGAAACCTCTGGGAGGATTGAACATCCTCCCCTTTGCCTACATTCTTTCCAGTCTGACGGCCGCGTGGATCATCCTGGGTCAAAAGCTTTTCGGTCTGCGGCCCGTCGCACACGGAACGATCTTCGAAAACATGACCGACGGATTTGTTGTGCTGAACAAGGAACTTAAAATTGTGGACGCCAATCCCCCTGCTCTGCGCCTGCTGAACCTTTCGCCGGAGGCGCTGGGTCAATTCGGGAACAGGGCGTTTGTCCGTCACCCGTCGCTGATCCGGCTGATTCATTCGGAACCTCATGGCCACGTGCAAATTGAACAGGACGGACGGATCTTCGACGCGTTCAGAGCCTCTCTCACCGACCAGCAAAAAAATCTGGCCGGCCATTTGATCAGTCTGCGCGACGTCACCTCCATCAAGCGGGCAGAGAATGCTCTGCGGCAAAGCGAACTGCGGTTCCGCCAGATTTCCCACCTGACCTCGGACATCCTCTACTCCTGTACAACCGACCAGGACGGAAACTTCGCAATCGACTGGATATCCGGCAACACCGCGGCCGTCACGGGCTATTCCATCGAGGAAATCAAGGCGCAGTCCTGCTGGCGCTTCCTGGTGACGGAGGAAGATCTTTCGCTTTTCGAGGAAAATGTGACCGGGCTTGACCCGGGCCAGTCGCGGACCGCCGATCTTCGCCTCCGCCACAAGAACGGCAAAACGGTCTGGGTGGTTTCTCACGCCGAGTGTGTGAGGGAGCCTCAAGACCCGGAAACGATCCGCCTCTACGGCGGACTGGTGGACATCACCTCCCGCAAGCGGGCGGAGGAGGAACTTCTAAAAAACGAAAGCCAATACCGGTTTCTGACCGAAAACATGAACGACGTCCTGTGGATGATGGATCTGAATCTGCGGACCGTTTATGTCACCCCCTCCATCGAAGCCGTTCTCGGCTTCACTCAGGAGGAACGCCTTCGTCAGAGCGTTGAGGAACAACTAACGCCCGAATCGCTCAGGATCGCCCGGGAGACGCTGGCCCGGGAAAGAGTCTTTGAAGGACAGCCAGGCTTTCGCACAAGGAAAGCGACGTTGACACTGGAATTCTACCACCGGGACGGATCCACCCGCCGGCTGGAGACGATTGTCAGCGGCCTCTTTGACGATCAGGGCAGACTGACCGGTCTCTACGGTGTCTCGAGGGACGTTACCGAACGCAAGGAAACGGAAACCAGAATCCTGCAGTATTCGGAGGCGCTCAGAGAAAGAAACAAGGAGCTTCATTGTCTCTATTCCGTGTCGGAGCTGGTCCGGAAGGAAGAAATCTCTCAGGAAGACATTCTTTCAGCGTCCGCCTCCCTTATCGCGCAGTCCTATTTTTATCCGGAGATCACCGGCTGTCGGATTTCGTGGGAAGATCGGGAATACAAGACGGAAAACTTCGCCCCGACCTCCTGGATGCAGACGAGCGCCATCCGGGTGCGCGGCAAAGAGGTTGGGAAAATCGACGTCTGCTACCTTGAGCTGCGGCCGGAAAAAGACGAGGGCCCTTTTTTAAAAGAAGAGCGCAAGTTCCTTGACGGCATCGCCGGGCTGCTGGGAAAATCGTACGAACGGCGGCTGGCCGTCGGAGAGCGGGAAAAGCTCATCGGGGAACTTCAAAATGCCCTGCAGGAGGTCAAGACCCTGACGGGCATGCTTCCGATCTGCGCGTCGTGCAAAAAAATACGAAACGACCAGGGATACTGGGAAAAAATCGAGCGTTACATCGGAGAACGCTCGTCGGTCCGGTTCAGCCACGGAATTTGTCCGGAGTGCGCGCAGAAATTGTATCCGGACCTGAACCTTAAAAAATAAGCGCCCGAGTCGCCGGGAACGGAGGTTCAAACCGGCCAGTCGGGGATTTTCTTTTTCGCTGTAAACCAGCGGATCGTCGTCCAGAACATCACCGGATTGCGCAAAGCGGTCCAAAAGCGGACGCGCAGGCTTGGGGAGGTCACGCCGAAGAGCAGTCGATCGAACCGATCAAAGTTCAGCGCGCGCATTTTTCCGATGGTGACTTTCTCCAGGGCGTTTTTCTCCCGACTGTAGCGTCTGAGCGCTCCCGCATAGCGGGCTGCGCCGGCCTGCCCTTCGCATACGGCCTGCACGGCCAGCACCCCGCTTAAGCAGGCCATGTCAATGCCGCCGCCGTGCAGCGCGGAGGTGAGCCCCGCCGCGTCGCCCACCAGAAGAATATTGTCGTAAACCAGACGGGAAAGCATCCGCACAGGGGCAATGCCGCCGCCTCTTTCCAGAACGGGGCTGCCTTCAAGTCCTTCGCGGCGCAAAAAATCCGTCAGCATTTTTTTCATATCCGGTCGTCCGTGTCCGGGTTCTTTGCGCACCGTACAGACCACGCCGACGTTGGCGCTTTCGGCATCCCTGGGGAAAACCCAGGCGTAGCCGGGCTGATTTTCGGCCGGAAGATCCGGAAAAAACACAACCCGAATGCAGGGCACAAGCGGACTGAAATCGCCGGCCAGCCTCACCTGATGCGCCGCCAGGCACTCCTGGATATACTCGCGTGTAAATCCGTAAAGCCGGGACGCCACAGACGGAGCGCCGCTGGCGTCCAGAATCCATTGGTACGATTTCTTCATCCGCGCCAAATCCGACACGGTTACCCGCGCATTTTCATGCAGGCGCACGCCGAGCTCCTGCGCCTGACGGGAAAGGTCCCGCTGCCAGACCCGCCGATCGAGCATCCACAGGGGCTTATGCCTGCCCAGGGGAAAGCGGTACTCGCCGCTGCCTTTCAAAACAAGCCCTTCCACGGGATGCAGCAATCCCCGCCCCGGTCTGGCCATGATTCCCAGCGAATCAAAAATGCATTCGCCGCAGACGATGCCCTCCCCGACTTTTCTTTTTTCAAACAGGTCCACTTTGATGTTTTTGCGGACCGCCGCCAACGCAGCGTAGAGACCGCCGGGACCGGCGCCGATGATCGCCATCTTCATGACTTGCGTCCTCCGGGCTTTTTAAACTTTTTCAGAAGGTGGCGAATCGCCAGCAGCGGATGGGAGCGCAGCATGCGCGGACCGGCGCAGCGCATCACTTCCTGAATCTGCCGCCGGCGGGATGGGCTGTAGCAGTGCCGCGGACAGGCCGAACAGGCCGGCTTGTCCGCCGCGAACGGACACTTGTCCAGACGCGATTTTGCGTAGGCGAGAAGCTCTGCACAGGACGGGCACAATTCCTTGCCGCCTGCCGCATGGCGCTCCCGGCAGTACAGGGCCATCATCGCCGAAAGCGTTTTATATTCGTTCGCGATGGATGAGTTTCGCGTCACGGGACTCTCCTTCAAGAAAACGGTCGGCGCGGCGCACTTCTTCAATGAACCCCCGGACTTTTTTCAGATCTTTTTTGAAGCGCACAGGCCGTCCGCTCCGGTCGGCCGCATTGGTCCTTGTGCAGCTGTCCACCCCCGCCGGCCGAAGGCCAACCACCGCGTCATAGACGTTGTCGGCGGCAAGCCCTCCCGCCAGAATCACCGAAATGGGACTTTGTTCGATAACGGCTTTGGCGATCGTCCAGTCGCAGGGTTTCCCCGTGATCCCGACAAAGCCCGCCACCGGCTGGTCGGCGTCCGAAAGCAGGGTGTCGATCAGAAAGAAATCCGTCACCGGCGCAAAACGCGCGGCAAAATCCAGGATGTTTTTTTCGATGACGGAGGCGTCGGGCAATCCGGCCCGGGGCACGGACAGAGACCGCATGATGTCGAGGCGCGGAAACCGGTCCCGGATGTCGATGTGCAGGCTCAAAAGCGCGTCGAAGTCGCGCACCACCGTCCGCTGTTCATCGGGATAAGGCGAAAGCACATCGCACAGGTGAACGCAATCCGGCTCATAATAGTCCAGCGCCGCAAAGATAGCCGCCGGGTCTTTCATGAGCGGAATCAAAACGCTTTTCGCGCCGCGGCGCTTGACCGTCTGCACGGTTTTCCGGATGGATGCGCTTTTCCATTTTGCCGGATCGGCAAGCACGCTGCCGATATGATCCACGCCGAGTTCGATCAACGCTTCGGCTTCCCCGGGCTTTTGCACTTCATAAATCTGAATGATCGTTTTTTGCATGCCAACGCCTTATCACGACCCCCGCCTTCGATCAAGATCACAGACGGGGGTGCGCCCGCCCTGATATTTTCAAAAAAGCAACTTGCTTTTATCCGCAATTCACTGAATAATCTGGGCCATCCAGAGAGGACAAAGGGGGGCGTTTATGACGGTTACCAAACCCATCGAGGAGCTGTATCACCAAAGAGGCTCCCGCGCGCGCGCGCTGCACGACGCGGAGAAAAAAGTCATCGGCTACTTCTGCTGCTTTGTGCCGGATGAAATTCTCACGGCCTTCGACCTGGTGCCCTATCGCATCCAGGGCTCGCAAAGCGAACCCATCGACGAGGCGGACGCGCTGCTCGAACCGATGGCCTGCCCGTTTGCCCGCAGCTGCTTCAACCTGGCGCTCAAGGGCCGGTATGATTTTCTCGACGGGTTTGTCGCCCCGCACAGCTGCGACACCATCGAACGCATGTACCACATCTGGCACAGCAACAAACCCTCCCCTTTCAACCATCTGATCAACGTGCCGCACATGATGGGCCCGTCTTCCGACGCCTTTTACCGCAAAGAGCTGGAATACTTTATTGCCCGTCTGGAGGAATTCACCGGCCGGAAACTGGATTTGGAAAAACTCAGGAGTGCGATCCGGCTCTACAACCGGCGCCGCACCCTGCTTCGGGAGCTCTATGATCTGCGACGTGAAAACCCGCCGCGCGTTTCCGGCACGGAAATCACCAAAGTCCTGGTGGCCGGCATGGGCATCCCCGCCGCGGAGCACATCGAACTGGTTTCGGCATTCATCGACGAGGTGAAAAAGCGCCCGGCGCCCGCGCCGGACGGCCTGCCGCGCATCTTTTTGTGGGGCAACGAAATCGACGACATTGCCTTTGTCAGACTGGTTGAGGAATGCGGCGCGCACGTCGTGATGGACGATTTGTGCACCGGGTCGCGGTTTTTCTGGCAAGATGTCCCGGAAACGGACGATCCGGTGGATGCGCTCGCCCGGCGCTACCTCTCGACGCACTGCCCCCGCAGCCTGAAGCCGCAGGCCGGCAACCGCAGTGAGGATCTGGAAAACCGCTTTGGCTACATCCGGGAATTCATCAGCAAGTGGAAAGCCGACGGGGCGATCTTTTACATTGTCCGCTACTGCGACACCTGCGAGCTGGAAGGCCCGGATCTCCGGGAATACCTGACCGGCCTGAAGCTGCCGGTGCTGATGATCGAGGATGACTACTCGACCTCGACCATCGGGCAGTTGAGAACCCGCATCCAGGCGTTCCTGGAAATGATCATGTAGGGGCATGTCGCGACTTGGATGCAGGGAGCGGTCGCGACCGTTCCATGCCTTTGAGGCGTTATGAAAGACAGGAAGAAACAACGTCTGCCGGGATTCAATTATTCAACAGACGGCGCATATTTTGTCACCGTCTGCGTGCAGAATATGCAGTACTGTTTCGGCAACGTCGAGAATGAGACCATGGCTTTAAATCAAACGGGCAAAATCGTGGACCATCAGTGGAACTGGATTTTTGAACAATATGCGTATGTTCATCGCGATGAGTTTGTTGTCATGCCCAATCATGTTCACGGCATTCTTCACATCGCAGAAAACGGTCTTGCCACCCGCACGGGTGGACGCAACTTGGATGTAGGGAACGGTCGCGACCGTTCCCTACAAGCGCAGAAGATTAAAACCATCTCTGAATTAATAGGGGCATTTAAAACAACCTCGTCAAAAATGATCCACCTGGCGGGCCAAACGGATTTCAAATGGCAAAAGTCTTACTATGACAGAGTACTCCGCAATGAAAGGGAGCTGCATTTAACAAGAGAATACATCGTCAATAATCCAAAAGCGTGGGAGTTGGACAAAAACAATCCGGATATTAACGGAAACAAATTGTTTTTGTAGGGAACGGTCGCGACCGTTCCCTACAGACAAATCTAGGGGTAACTTTTATGGAGCAGGCACAGGCCAAGACGACCGCGGTGAAGGGGACGGACACGGCGCGGGAAGTGCGCGCGCTCGTGAAAAACATTTACAAAAGCGCCCATGAGGCCAAAGACCAGGGCAAAAAGGTGGCCTACATCATGGTGGCCTCGCAGTACGATGAAATCCTGCGCGCCATGGACATCGTGCCGCTGCCCACGGAAAATTACGCGGGCCTGTGCGCCGCCAAGCGCGACATGGACCGCTTTCTTCTGAAAGCCGAAGCCGACGGCTACTCGCAGGTTCTCTGCAGCTACGCCCGCATCGGCCTGGGCTTCGACAGCCTGCGCAAGGAGCTGGGGCGCATCCCCGAAGGAAGCCCCGACGGCGGCATGCCCGTGCCCGACATGATGCTGGGCAGCTCCGCCGTTTGCGATCCCCGCTTCAAATGGTACCAGGCGACAAGCCGCTATCTGGAGGTTCCCACCTTCGGCATCGACGTGGTCGCCCCGCCGCCCCAGGCGGACCTGAACGCCGTGCGCGATTACTACATTCAATATCAGCGCGACCAGCTCAAAGGCCTGATCGGATTTCTGGAGGCGCAGACCGGCAAAAAAATGGATCCCGATCGCCTCTGGGAGGCGATCCGCCTGGGGGACCGCGCCTGGCAGCTCTGGTACGACATTGACCGGCTGCGCGTGGCGATCCCCTGCCCGATGCCGTCGCAGGATCACTTCAGCATCATGGTCGCCGGCCATTACTACACGGGCACGCAGATCGCCGTGGACTTCTACCGGAAGCTCTACGACGAAGTGAAAGACAAGGTGGATCGGAAAATCGGCGTCATTCCGGACGAAAAACACCGCATCCTTTACGGCGGCGGGCTCCCGCCCTGGCACACGCTGTGGATTTTCAACTACTTTGAAAGCTTCGGCGCGGTGTTCGTGATCGAAAACGTTTACCGCGGCTTCGATCCGGTGGAAGTGCCCTCTTTCGTCAAGGATCCGGTGGATTTCCTCGCCTGGCGGGCGTTTCTGCGCTTCACGCGCTACCACGAAAAGGCCCGCGCGCGCAGCGGCAATCCCATCGTGGAAAAGCTGCTGGACATGATCGAAGACTACAAAATCGACGGCGTGGTCTTTCACGCCTGCCGGTCCTGCCGGGCCACCACCATCGGCCAGACGCACATCAAAAGCGAACTGGGCAAGTATTCCGATCTGCCGATGATGCAGCTCGTCTCCGACATGGTGGATTTGCGGGATTACTCGGAGGCGCAGTGGAAGGCGCAGATCGGCGCGTTTATCGAAGCCCTCCAGGGGAGAGGGGAATAGTTACAAGTGATAAGCAATGAGTGATGAGTAGAAAGACAGGTAAGGGATCATAGGTGAAAGGTGACCTGGTGAGCTCGCCGAACTATGGGACTTTTCACTTTCCACTCATCGCTTTTCACTACACCGAAGGGGAGTTATGCCGTTTGCCGGAATCGATATCGGGTCCACGATGACGAAAGTGGTCATTACGGACGAACAGGAAAAAATCCTGGCCTCGCACATCGGGCCGACGGGCGCGGAGCACCGCCATCTGGCGCTTAAGGTCATGGACGAGACCATCAAAAAGGCGGGGCTTTCCTTCGACGCGCTCGATTTTGTCGTCGCCACCGGCTACGGCCGCATCAATGTGCCGTTTGCCGACCGCCAGATCACGGAGATCACCTGCCATGCGCGCGGCATCCGCTCCCTTTTTCCGTCGGCGCGGATCATCATCGACATCGGCGGCCAGGATTCCAAAGGCATCAAGCTCGACGCCGACGGCAAAGTCGCCAATTTCGTCATGAATGACAAGTGCGCCGCCGGCACCGGCCGCTTTCTGGAAGTCATCTCGGAGACGCTGGGCATCAACCTTGCGGACATGGGCGACCTGGCGCTTTCGGCCGACGGCTTCGTCCAGATCTCCAACATGTGCACGGTTTTTGCCGAGCATGAAGTGACCTCGCGACTGGCCGAAGGAGCGGGTGTGGCGGAAATCGTCGCGGGGCTTCACGAGGCCATCGCGTCCCGCGTCGTCAACATGACGCGCCACCTGGGCATCGAGAAAGACGTCGTCGTCACAGGCGGCGGAGCGAAAAACAAGGGGCTGGTCCGGACCATCGCAGGCAGGGTCGGCTTTGACGTTCTCACGCCGCCAGAGCCTTTCATCACCGGCGCCCTCGGTGCGGCGCTCGTCGGCAGGGATTTTTACGGACGCGGCGTAAGACCGGCAAAAGAACGAAAAAAAGAGGATGTAACCTTTTTTTTGTAACACTTTCGTGATTCATTCCCTCTCCCTTGATGGGTGAGGGTGAGGGTGTAAATTGGATAAGGTTGGTTTTGTCTGAATATCGAGAGCTTTGAAAAATGTCATTTCGAGGAGCGTGAGCGACGAGAAATCTAAAGATCCCTCATTGCATTCGGGACATGGATTTCTCCCTTCGGTCGAAATGACAGAAATGGCCGTTATTCAAAGCTCTCCTATCTGCCCTCTCCCCTCAATCCCCGCGCGCCAGGGGCGGGGAAGTAATGACAAATTGCTGGTGAAGTGATTGATGGCCAACATAAAAAAATATTTCGCCGGCCTCGACATCGGGTCGGTCTCGATCAAAGCGGCCATCGTGGGTGACGAGGGGATGATCGCCTCGGGCCTGATTCCGTCCGGCGGCAATTACAAAGACGCGGCCAAAAAAGTCATGGACAAAGCATTGGCGCAGACAGGCCTGTCCTTGGACCGCCTGTCCGGAATGGTTGTCACGGGGCTCGGCGCGGCCAGCTCCCCCTATGCCGGCCGACAGGTTTCGGACATCTCCTGCCAGGCCAGGGGCTGCTCCATTCTTTTCCCGTCGGCGCGGACGATCATCGACATCGGCGGCCAGTTCACCAAAGCGGCCCGCATCACCCCCGAAGGCCGGATCGCCGATTTTCTCATGAGCGAAAAATGCGCGACCGGCTCCGGGCGCTTTCTGCAGGTGATTGCGAGGATTCTCAGCGTCCCGCTCGACGAGATCGGCCCGCTTTCGCTGCAAGCGGAAAAACCGGTGGAGTTTTCCACCAACTGCGCCGTCTTTGCCGAATCGGAAACCATCTCCCGCATCGCCGAAGGGGCAAAGCCCGCGGACATTCTCGCCGGCGTCCACCGGGCCATGGCGGCAAAAGTGAGCATGCTGGTCAAACGCCTGAAGCTGACGCCGGACGTCGTGCTGACCGGCGGCGGAGGCGAGGACCGGGGACTGGCGCTGGCCATTGGAGACGCCTTGAAGACCGGGATTCTGGTCCCGGATTTTCCCAGGCTTTCGGCCGCTTTCGGCGCGGCCTGCCTGGCCAGGGAAAAACAAACCACCAAATCGGGAGGACAAAATGCGTAATCAGGAAACGGATTCAAAACAGCTCTCTGAACTGAAGACAGGGGGATGGCGCGCCCATTACGTTCTCATCATCTGCACCCTGCTGTATATCATCAACTACATGGACCGGCAGGTCTTCTCCGTCATTCTCCAGCCGATGAAAATCGACCTGGGGCTTACAGACGCCCAGTGCGGGCTTGCCTCCACCGTGCTCATCTTCGGCATGGCGTTTTTTTCCTTTCCCATCGCCTACCTGATCGACCGCTGGAGCCGGCGCAAGGCGATCGCTCTCATGGCCATTCTCTGGAGCATCGCTACCTTCGCCACGGGGCTGGCCAGAAATTTCATCGCCGTCCTCATTCCGCGCTTCTTTGTCGGTCTGGGCGAGGCGGGATTTGTTCCCGGAGGAACCGCCATGATCAGCGCATCCTATCCCAAGGAAAAGCGCGGCTGGGCGATGGGCATTTTCCATATTGCCATTCCGCTGGGCGCGGCGGCGGGCGTGATCCTGGGCGGCCTTCTTTCCGTGAAATACGGCTGGCGGACGCCCTTCCTTTTCTTCGCCGTTCCCGGCGTAATCCTCGGCATTCTGGCCTTCTTCATGAAGGACTATAAAACCGCCGAACAGCCCGATACGGCGGGCGGCTTTAAAAGCTTTTTTGTCGCGCTGGCCGACGTGCTGAAACTGCCGACCATGCGCTGGTACTACCTGGGACTGGGCATCGCCGTGTTCATGACCTCGTCGGTTCTGGTCTGGCTGCCCAGCCTGATGATGCGGCTGATGAATATTTCAGAGGCCAGGGCGGGCATCATCACCGGCGGCATCGGACTGATGGCGATTCTCGGCGCGCCGCTGGGGGGATTTCTCGCCGATTTCTGGCAGAGGAAAAATCCCCGGGGCCGGATGTATATTCCGGTCGTGTCTTATATTCTGGGCGGCGTGCTCCTGATTGTGGTGGTGCTCACCCGATTCAGTTACGTGGGCATCGCGCTGGCCTGCGTGTACGGCATTGCCGCGGCGGCGGCCATGCCGGCGATTGCCGCCATCTCTCAGGACGTCGTCCCGGTGGCGCACAAAGGCCTGTCGATGGGGCTCGCGATCTTCGCGCAGTACATGCTGGGGGGCGCATGGGGGCCCTATATCGTCGGCGCGGTTTCCGACGGACTGGGCGGAGGCGGGGAAGGCTTAAGCGCGGCGGTCATGATGTGCGGCGGATTCGGCATCCTGGCGGGGTTCCTCTTTCTGATCGCATCGCGCACATATCCCGAGGACTGGCAGAAAGTAAAGGATGAGGCAATTCTGGAAGAGTAGTGAATAGTGCCCTTCGACAAGCTCAGGGTGACAACAGAGTGTCATGGTGAGCCTGTCGAACCATGACAGGGATGGTAGATGGTAAAAAGTGACGAGTGAAAAGAAAGGCCATGGGCCATAGGCGAGAGGCTATGGGCAAGAACAATAAGTGAAAAGCAATGAGCAACGAGTGGTGAGTGGAAAGAGAAGAATGTTTCCCTTTTTCTACTCATCACTTTCCACTCGTCGCTTTGCACTGTTGGAATGTAGGGAGGACTGGTGATGGATGAGAGAAAAATAATGGAAGATGCGGTTCAGACAATGAGCCGCTACGTGCAGTTTGACACGACCAATCCGCCGGGGAATGAAATGCCGGCCGCGCTTTGGATGCGAGATCAACTGACTGCCCGGGGCATCACCTCCGACATTCGAATTCATGAACCGGTTGCCGGGCGCGGCCTGGTGGCGGCGCGCATCGCGGGGACCGAAGCCCTCAAGCCCCTCATGCTCAATCATCACATCGACGTCGTCGCGGCCGATCCGTCCCAGTGGACGCACCCGCCTTTTTCCGGCGCGGTTGCAGACGGTTTTGTCTGGGGACGCGGCACACTGGACACCAAAGGTCTGGGCGTCATGTTTCTCCTGGCGCTCGAATCGCTTTTGAAGGAAGGCGTGGCATTCCGTCGGCCGATTGTATTCACCGCCGTGCCCGACGAAGAGCCGGGCGGAGAAAACGGCATGCGCTGGCTTGTGGAAAATCACTTAAAGGAAATTGATCCCGAGTGGGTGTGGGATGAAGGCAGCGGCGGTTTGAAGGATGTTTTTGGAAAAGGGATCATGTTTGCCGTCGCCGTTGCCGAAAAGCAGATCTATCGCGTCCGGCTCATTGCCACAGGCGAACCCGGACACGGCTCCATGCCGCACCCAAACAGCGCCAACATGACGCTGCTTTCCGCCCTTTCCCGGATCGTCGGGAATCCGCGTCCGCTGCGTGTGGACCGGGCGGCTCAGATGATGTTTCGGGGGCTGGCGCCGACACAGAAATTTCCCGCATCACTGATGCTGCGCCATCTTTCCAATCCGCTCGCTTTGATGACGGCCGGTAAAAAGCTTGCGGCGGACAAACTGACCAACGCCCTGCTTCGCGACACCGTCAGTCCCAATGTCATCAAGGCCGGCTATCAAATCAATGTCATCCCGGAACAGGCCACGGCCGAGCTGGATTGCCGTTTGCTTCCTTCGACCAGCGCGGAGGAATTTCACCGCTGGCTGGTCTCCTGCATCGCCGACGACCGCATTCGGATAGAAATGATTCAGACGTCGCCTCCTTCGGGCATCGCGCCTTTGGACAGCCTGTTTTATCAGGTGGTTACGCAGACCGTTAAAAAGCATTCGCCCGAGGCCGGCGTATTCCCTCTCCTGATGGCCGGGGCGTCCGACGGCCATTACTGGCGGGAACGGGGCTATCCGGCCTACGGATTTACTCCGATGATTCTGGAACGGGAGGACATCGGCCGCGTCCACGGCATCGACGAACGCATCTCCGCGGAGAACCTTCTTTTCGGAATCAAAATGACCCGGGATATCCTTAAGAGCCTATGTGCATAGAAAACGGCCACGTGCATGACCTAATGACCCAATAACCTGTCTAAAGGCCACGGGAGGTCACACATAAGCGGCGATGATAACCCGATATAAAGACAACCCCTTTAAGAGTCGCGTTTGATTTCTCCAAGCGGCAGAGATCAATAAAGTGATTTCTCTTGACATACTTCATTACTTTCCTAAAGCTTTTCAGCAAATGACAAGGGTATCCATGTGGGGAAAAAGTTATGAGAGCCGTAAAACGTAAGATAACGGATATGAGCGTAGATGAACTCAAGGGCGTCATCCATGAAGCAATCTCCGAAGACATGGAGGTTTGGCGGGAAACATTTGAGATCATGGCGGACAACAAGCTGATGGAGGAGATCCGGCGCGCGGATCTCGATAAGGCAGCCGGCAAAAAAAACGCCTTTGTCGCCTGGGATGATCTGAAAAATGCATAAGATCATTCTTCATCGGAACGCCGTCAAATTCTACCGGAAGGCCGGTAACGCCTTAAAGGAGAGGGTATCAGACGCGATGGAAGTTATTGCCGGAATCCGCACCTGGACGGACATATCAAGAAGCTGAAAGGGGATCTCAAGCACATGCATCGTTTCCGAATGGGCGACCTACGTATCCTCTACGAAATCGACGATGCGCAAGAGACTGTGTGGATCAAAACCATCGAATGGAGAGGCTCGGCATATAAATAAAATGTTGTCGAAGGAACGGTCGCGACCACCCTTGCGGGCGGCAAGACCGTTCCCTATATTCTTTCCACTTCGTACGGAACGGTTTCAAACCGTTCCCTACCATTCACCATCCACTATCCACCATCCCTGTCATGGTTCGGCAGGCTCACCATGACAAAAGGTGTCACCCCGAGCCTAGCCTGTCCTGAGCCTGCCGAAGGGAGGGGCACCATTCCCTAAGCGGCGCGCAGGGCGTCCACGATCTTCAGGCGCGAGGCTCTGAGCGCCGGCAGCATGCCGCCCGCCAATCCCATGGCGAGCGCGAAGATCATCGATTCAATGATGATGCCGGGCGTCAGCGTGAACCGAAACGCAAGTTCTGAAAAAGTCTGAAAGTTCACCGTGGAAATCGTCAGAAACTGCATGAACGAGGCGAAAAACAATCCGATCCCCCCGCCCAGAAATCCCAGCAGCAGCGACTCGGTGAGAAACGCCAGCAGAATGTTGCGGCGGCGGAAACCCAGCGCGCGCAGCGTGCCGATTTCCGGCGTGCGGTTGGCAACGGCGGAATACATGGTGATCATCGCACCGATGATGGCGCCGATGGAAAAGACCGCCGTCAGCGTCGTTCCCAGGATGCGCAGAAATTTGGCCATCATTTCCGACTGGTCCTTGTAATACTTGGTTTCGCGCCGGGCCTCCAGCGTGAATCGGGGATCTTTTTCGATGGCGTCTTTTGCCGCGTCAAACGCGTCGGGCGTCTTGAGCCGGAAAATCAACGAAGAATAGACGGGGCGCCGGAACGCCTGCATCACCTGATCCACGTCGCCCCAGATTTCGGAGGCGAAGCCCGTGTTGCCCGCGTCAAAAATTCCCACCACCGTCCAGGTCCGACCGCCCCATTTCAGCGTCTGCTGAAGGCCCACGCCCTGGAAACGCTGGGCGATGCTGTTGCCGACCAGAACCTCGGACGAGTTGGGGCGGGGCAGACGGCCGGCCACGAGCTTCACCTGATGCCTCAGCAACAGCGACTGGGACTGAACGCCGCGCACAACCACATTGGAATGGCTGGAGGACTTCTCCTCGCCCTGTTTTTTGAGCGCGATCAACACCACCACCTCCCGGGCCATCATCGGCCGGCCTCCCTCTCCCGCGGCCACCTGCGGCAGCATTTCCACAATGGCCGCCTTTTGGCGGCCGATCGTGCTCATCACCTCCGACTGCGACCCTTTGCGCACCACGACCACGTTGGAAGGCGAGCCGGTTTCCACCAACGTCTTCTGCAGGCCGGCCGCCATCATCAGCACCGCGGCAAACACAAACACCACCAGCGCCATGCCGGCCACCGTAAGAATCGTCGTCAGCCGCCTGCGCCGAAGGTTGCGGATGCTGTAGGACAGGGGCAGCGCCATCAGCCGATCCTCCTCAACCCGTCGGCAATGCGAATGCGGACCGCGTGGCGCGCGGGAATAATCGCCGCGGAAAAGGCCATCAGCAACGCCGCAACCAGATCCAGATACAGCGTCGTCCGGGACACCAGAAAGATCGGAAAATAGGTGGACAGTTCGGCTGCAAAAATGCGCGCCGCCGGAAACGTCAGCGACGCTCCAATGAACGTGCCGGTCATCGTCAGCACCAGCGCTTCGCCGAAGATCAGCAGCGTGATGTCCTTCGCGCCGAAGCCCAGCGTTTTCATAATCGCATAGTCGTCCGTGCGCTCGCGCGTTGTCATGGCCATCGTATTGGCGACCACAGCCATGATAATTAAAATGATGACGAAGGACACCATCTGAATGGCCGTGACAATCGCCTCCGCCATCGCGAGGAAGCCCAGATTGAACGCCTTTTCCGTTTCCGTCAGCGTTTCCGCCAGCGAATTTTTGAATATCGCGTCAATCCGGACCGCTGTGTCCGCCGCAATGTCCGGGCGGTTCACGCCGATCATGAAAAAGCCGGCCTTGTCGGCAAAGACGGGGGCGATTTTCTTGACGGCTTCGTTGAGGTAGGTCCATTGAAAGAAAAACTGCGTCTCATCGACGGTCTGGTCCCGGCCCCGGTAAATGCCCCGGAGCACAAAATCCCAGTTGCCCGGATAGATCGTGCCTTTGAGCGTGATCGTGTCGCCGATTTTCCATTTGTACTTGGCGGCCAGCTTCCGGCCGACCACCGCCCCTTTGCGGTCCAGCAGAAAATCCTTCTTCTGCTTCTCGTCCAGGACAAATTCCGGATACAGGGAAAAGTAGGTGACGGGTTCGACGCAGAAATTGGGGAAAAAATTCTTTTCATCGATATAGATGCCGCCGAACCAATTGCCCCAGGAAACCGTTTTGACGCCTTCCACCTGATGAATTTTCCCCGCGTAGGAAATGGGCAGGGGGAAAATGATGGAAATGGCGTTGCGCGTCACCAGCCGGGAGGCGGACGCCGCCTCCACGCCCGCGTAAAAGGAGCTGATGACCGTGCGCAGCAGACCGAACGCCAGAATGGCCACCGCAATTCCCAGAATCGTGAGAGAGCTGCGGAGCTTGTTATGAAAGGCGTTTCTAAAGAGGATTTTGGCCAACAGCATCGTTGAGATATCCCTTGTCCAGATGTCGCAGGATCCGCGCGCGGGCGGCCGCCCGCGGATCGTGCGTGACCATGATGATGGTTTTTCCCATGTCGCGGTTGAGGCGCTCCATCATGGAAAGGATCTCCTCGGCGGAGACGCGGTCGAGATCGCCCGTCGGCTCGTCGGCGACCAGAATCGTCGGATCGGTGACAATGGCCCGGGCGATGGCCACGCGCTGCTGCTCGCCGCCGGACATCTCCCCCGGATAGTGGTCCATCCGGTGCGCCAGCCCCACCATCGAAAGCGCCATTTGGGCGTGTTCGCGCCGCTGTTTTTTGGTAAGGACCGTGAGGTGCAGCGGCAGCTCAACGTTCTCCACGGCCTGGAGAACGGGAATCAGGTTGTAGAACTGAAAGATGAAGCCCACCGAGTTGGCCCGCCAGGCGGCCAGCTCCGTCTCCGTGAGCGTGGTGATGTCGATATCGCCCACATGAATGCTGCCGGAGTCGGCCCGGTCAATCCCCGCGATCAGATTGAGAAGTGTTGTTTTGCCCGAACCGGACGGCCCCATGAGCGCCAGAAATTCTCCCGCGGCGATGTCAAACGTAATATCGAAGAGCACCGGCACGACCAGGCTTTCCCGTTGATAGGATTTGTAAAGATTCCGAATTTCCACAATCGGCTTTGTCTGTTCGGTCATGGGATTTTCCGATTTACTATCCACCATCCCTGTCATGGTTCGACAGGCTCACCATGACACTCTATGGTCACCCTGAGCTTGTCGAAGGGCGCTATCTCTCCGCCACTTTGATCCTTGCCCCGTCCTGCAGGCCCAGGGGTTTCAGCACCGCGCGGTCTCCCGGTTTCAGGCCTGACAGGACCTCCCGCATATCGCCCAGCTTTCCGCCAAGGCGAACGACGGTTTCCCGCGCCTTATTGTCTTCAATCCGATAGACGATCGTCTTGTCTTTCGTTTCGACCAGGGCCGCCTGATGGACGGCCAGCCGGGGAGGAAGCTCTTCTGGCGTCAGCTCGCGGGAAAGGAAAGACACTTTCGCGCTCATGTCCGGCAGCATCCGGGGGTCTTTGTCGCGAAAGCGCACTTTCACCAGAACCGTTGCCTTGGAACGGTCCACGGTCGGCACGATGGCGTGCACCTCGCCGCGGAACCGGCGCTCGGCCAGCGCATCGAGCTGGATGTCGCAAGGCTGACCAACCCCAATCAGCGTGATGCTGGTTTCGGACACATCCACCTCAACCTGAAGGGAATCCATGTCGGCCAGCGTGACCACGGCGGCCTTCGAGGTGGCCGAAGCGGAAAGAGGCGTCACAATGTCGCCCACGTCGGCGTTCTTGGTCAGCACGACGCCGTCAAACGGCGCCCGGATCAGTGTATAGTCCAGGTTGACCTCCGCATGGGCAAGCGCCGCGCCGGCCGATTCCACGGCGGCCTGCGCCGCTTTCACGGCCTCCAGCGACCGCAGGTACCGGGTATGAATCATGTCGTAATCCGACTGCGCCACATAACCGCCCGCAATCAGCTTTTGATAGCGGGCATTCTCCTGCGCGGCGTGATCGCGCTCCACCAGCGCCTGTTTGAGCATGGCCCGGGCGTTTGCCAGGTTCGCCGTCCCCTGTTCCTTCATGGCGGCGACGTCGCCGCTCTCCATCCGGGCCAGAATCTGTCCCTTCCGGACGCGGCTGCCCTCTTCCACCAGCAATTCCGTCAAGCGGCCGGTCACCTTGGACGCCACCGCCGCCTTGCGCTGGGCAACAATGTAGCCGCTGGCATTCAGGACGGACAGGGACTGGGCCGGGTAAATCATCGAAACGGTGGTCACATCCACCGTGGCCGAAGGCGCAATCACGCCCAGACGATAGAGAATGACACCGACCGCCAGCAAAATCATCGCGCCGGCAATGAGAAACGGCTTCTTTTTCCGGCCTCCCGCCACGTTTTTCCTGGCCGATGAATCGATTTTCAGCTTGCTCAAATCTTCCCGCGGCATGTTTTTCTCACCTTAAAAGATTGTGATTTCCGGGAACAATAACAGAACTGAGCAGAATTTGCCATACGCATGAAAACCCTTTTTACTTCTTGACAATGGAGAGCGTTGTTTTCATAATGCCCCAAATCGATCTGTTCGGAAAAAAGTTTCTTTGCAACCGGACCTAAAATGGTCGGCCGTTTTGCCGGCCTGACCACAGGACCATAAGGCGCCTCATGACCCCGGAAGAGAACCATCGACCCGAATCCTTTGCCTGGCTGGCCAAACGCTCGAATGTGGTCTGGCTGGCCCTGATCTTTTTCCTCATTCTCTCCGCGGCTTCTTTTTTTCTGATCTATGGCCATTACCGGGATGCCAGGGAACAAGTTTTCCGGGAAGACCGGAAATCCGCAAAGCTGATTTCGCTGATCGTCGAAGCCTATCTCAACGAGATCCGATCCACTCTGGAATCCTACGCCAGCCGCCCCCTTCTGCTGGAAGCCGTCCGGCGCAGAGACGTTTTGGCGGCAAAACAGCACCTGGCCAGCCTAAACCGGGTTAGTCCCGGAATGGACAGCCTGCTGATCGCAGACAAGTTGGGCACTGTTTGGATCAGTCTGCCCGACCGGCCGGACGTTCTGGGAAAAAACTTCGCCTGGCGCGACTGGCACCGGGGCGTCATCCGGGAAAAGAAGCCCTATGTCGGGGATGCCGTTTTGCGTGTCACGGGCGAAAAAGACGCGGCCATCCATATCGCCGTCCCGATTTTCGACAAGAAGAAAGAAATCATCGGCATCCTGCTCAATGCCACGCGGGCCGTCGAGATCGGTAGAGTTCTCCGGCGCGCGCCGCTGGAAGAGGGGCTGTCTATTTCCGTCACGGACCGCAACGGAACGCTTCTATACAGCAGCCGGTCCGCTTACGCAAAAACGCCGGGGCGCTATCCGTTTTTTGACGTGGTGAAAAAAACGACGGGCGCGGAACTTTCCACCGTTGCCTTTCCCGATCCGGACGAACGGGGAAATATGCTCCATATTTCGCGCGCCATCCTTCCCGGCGCCGGACTGCATGTTTTTGTCGAACGCGACCAGCGTTCCATCTGGTCGTCGGTATGGTCCCACCTGGTTCAGATGACCGCCATTTCCACCCTGCTTTTCTTATGTGTGATCATGCTCGTATTGTATATCCGCAAACGCACCATCGCCCAGTCCGCACTGGAGCGCCTGGAGACGGAAAGGGAAATTTCGGCCGGCCGGTCGCGTTTCAGCGAACTTTTCAACCAATTGAAAAGCGCCGTAGCCATTTATCAGGCCATCGACGGGGGAAAGGATTTTGAAATTCTGGAGCTCAATGCCGCTGCCCGCCGGATCACAAAGGTGGATCGGAACGTCAAAGGCAAAAGCGTCCGGGACATCTATCCTGGTCTGATAAATCATACGCTCTTGACCACTTTTCAAAACGTCTGGCGGACGGGAGAGCCGGAGGAACATCCCACCTTTCTTTATCAGGACGACAAACAGACCTTCTGGACGGACAATTACGTATTCAAACTTCCCTCCGGCGAAGTGGTTTCCGTTTTCGAAGACGTGACCGCGCGTAAACTCGCGGCGGACAAGATTTCCAGGCAGACGCGCCTGCTTTCCGCCATCAACCGGCTTTTTGCCGAAACGCTGAAATCCCGGGACAGGGAAGCGGTCGCCCGGACCTGCCTTGCCGCCGCGCAAAGCATCACAAACAGCGAACTCGGATTTATCGGCGAAGTGAGCCCGGACGGACTTTTCAATACGACCGCCGTCAGCGACACGGGCTGGCGCGCCTGCGCCATCCCTCAAAAGGAGGCGACGGCCGTCCTTCAGAACATGATCATCCGGGGCGTGTGGGGACAGGTGATCCTCCGGCAGCAGTCCCTGATCGTCAATGACCCGGGAGCTTTCCCCGACCGCGTGGGCATTCCGGCGGGGCATCCGCCGCTGACGTCCTTTCTGGGCGTACCGCTCAAAGACGAGGGAAAGACCATCGGGATGATCGCGCTGGCCAACCGCGCGGACGGCTATACCGGCGAACAAAGGGAGGATCTGGAGGAACTGGCGGTCTCCCTGGTGGAAGCCCTGCGGCGCAACAAGGCGGAAGAAGAAGTCAGGAAAATGAATTTGGAATTGGAAAAGCGCGTCGTCGAGCGGACGGAGGATCTGGCGGCCAAAACGGCCGAACTGGAGCGCATCAACCGCGTCTTTGTTGACCGCGAATTGAAAATGCGGGAGCTCAAGGCCCGGATCGCGGAGCTGGAAAAGAAAGAAGGGTAAAATGATTTACCTTGATCTGATTCAGAATCTGGCGCTTCTGGTGGCTCTGAGCGTTGTGTCCGCATTCATCGACAGGCGATGGCCGCGGCACACCCGCGCCGGAGCATTGCTGCAGGGCGTTGTTTTCGGCGCCGCGGCCGTTGTGGGCATGCTCCGCCCGCTCGACATGGGAGGCGGACTGATTTTCGACGGCCGCTCGGTCATGCTCAGTCTGTGCGCTCTCTTTTTCGGTCCTTTGGCGGCGGCCGTGGCGGGTCTGATGACGCTGATCTGCCGTATCAGTATGGGGGGAGTGGGATTGATTATGGGAATTCTGACAACCCTTTCCTCCATGACGATTGGGCTGGTCTTTTTTTACCGATGCAAGCCTCTGCTCACTCCCCCATCCACAATGCTTCTCTACGCAATGGGTCTGGCCGTCCACGCCGCCGTGGCGGCTCTGATGTTCACGCTGCCGGGAGATCTGGCCTGGAACACCTTCAAAAACCTTGCTCTGCCCATCCTCCTGCTTTTTCCGCTGGCCACGCTGCTGGCGGGAAAAATTCTTTCGGATCATCTTTCAATGCTGCAGTCCGCCTCGGCTCTTTCGGAAAGCGAAGAGCGCTACAAGCTTTTGTTCGAAGCCAGCCTCGACGGGGTGCTGCTGACGGCGCCCAACGGCCGGATTTTCTCTGCCAACCCCGCTCTCTGCCGTCTGCTGGGCCGCAGCGAAGAGGAAATAATCGCCCTGGGGCGCGGCGGCGTCGTGGATCGGGAAGATCCGCGACTCGCTGAGGCGCTCGCCGAACGGGATCGGACGGGAAAATTTGCGGGCGAATTGACAATGATCCACAAGGAAGGGACCAAAATTCCCGTGGAAATCACGACAGCCGTTTTTAAAGACCGCTTCGGGCAGGCCCGCACCAGCATGATCATCCGCGACATCACCCGGCGCCTCCAGGAGGAAGAGCCCCTGAAAAAACTGCAAGCGCTGCTTGCCGAAACACAGCGGTTGAGCAAAATCGGCGGCTGGGAATGCGATTTGACAACCGGCCTAAGCCGGTGGACGGAAGAAGTCTATAAAATCTACGGCATTTCTCCCGACGCTCAGCTCAGCGCGGAAGATGCGATGGATTTTTACGCGCCTGAGGATCGGCCGGTCATCGCAGCGGCTTTCCGGCGCCTGCTGGAAACGGGCGAATCCTACAATCTGAATCTCAAATTCAACAACGCATCGGGCGAACCGCTCCGGGTGCGCACCAGCGGGCAGGCCGAATGGAAGGATGGAAAAATCGTTCGCGTCTTCGGCCATATCATGGACATCACCGAACGAGCGCGAATGGAAGACGCCCTCAGGGAAAGCGAGGAACTTTTCCGCAACCTTTTCATGCGCCACGAGGCGGTCAAATTGATTCTCGACCCGGAGACGGGAGACATCATCGACGCCAACAATGCCGCCGAGAAATTTTACGGATGGTCCCGCGAGCAGCTCTTAACGATGAAAATCTTCGACATCAACACGCTGACGCAGGCTGAAATCCGGAAGGCATTGCAAACGGTCAAGGATCAGAAACGCACGCGCTTTCAGTTCCGTCACCGCCGGGCGGACGGCGCCATCCGCGACGTCGAAATTTTCAGCAGCCGGATCGATGTCAAGGGGAAGCCGCTTCTGCATTCGATCATCACGGATATCAGCGAACGCAAGGCCGCGGAGATCCGGATGCTTCAAATCAACGAGGAGCTCGAACAAAAGGTTCAGCAGCGGACGGCCGAGCTTACCAGGACCATCGCCCAGCTCGAGGAGACCAACCGCGTCTTTGTCGGCCGGGAGCTGAAAATGGCCGAGCTTAAAAAACGGATCGAGGAGCTCGAAAAAAGCGGCAAATCATAAGCGACGCGTGAAGGACAGGAAGGGAGAAAAAGCAGCCATGGCAACCAAGCGAATTCTGATTGTGGATGACAAGGATGAGAATCGCTACCTCCTGCAGGCGCTCCTGCAGGGCAGCGGCTATGAGGTTTTCACCGCCGTTCACGGCGCGGACGCCCTGGAGAAAGCCCGTCAAGACCCGCCGGATCTGATCATCACCGACATTCTGATGCCGGTCATGGACGGATTCGCGCTTTGCCGCGCCTGGATGAAAGACGAACGCCTCCAATCCATCCCCCTGATCTTTTACACCGCCACCTATACCGATGAACGGGACCGGGAATTCGCGCTCTCCCTCGGAGCCCGTCATTTCATTGTCAAGCCCGCGGAGCCGGACGATTTCATGGCGGTCATCCACGGCGTCTTTGAGTCCCTGGAGCAACCGACCGCCGCACCGGAAGGCAAGCTTGAGGAAGCGTCCGAAGAATCCGTTTACCTCAAGCAATACAATGAAGTGCTCATCCGGAAGCTGGAGGGCAAAATGGAGCAGTTGGAAAAACTCAACCAGGATCTGGAAAAGAAAGTCGCCCAGCGGACGGCCCAATTGAAGGAGTCCCTGGAACGCCTGGAAGAGCTGAACCGCGTTTTCGTCGGACGGGAGCTGAAAATGGCCGAGTTGAAAAAGAAAATTGAAGACCTGGAAAGAAAAGGCTGAGGAGCGCCGCCATGACGCTGGACATGAGAACCGTCACAACCAGTTTGGTCATTACCGCTGTCATTTGCGTCGTCCTGATGGCGTCCTTCTGGTGGCAGAACCGCAAACGCTTTGAGGGGCTCCACCTATGGCTGCTCGTTTTTCTCCTTCATGCCCTGGGAATGATTCTCATTGCTTTACGCGGTTCCGTCTCGGACTGGGCGTCCGTTGTTCTGGCCAGTATTCTGCTGCTGGCCGGGACGTTGCTGATGTACATTCTGTTTCTGAAGTTTATCGGAGAAAAAAAACGCCAGCTTCCCAATTACATCATCCTGATCCTGCTGTCTCTCGTTCAGGTTTATTTTACCTTCATCCAGCCGAATCTGTCGGCGAGAATTTTCAATTTCTCCGCCGGTGTGCTGATTTTCACATCTCAAGCCGCCTGGAGCGCACTGTACCGCGTGCGCTCCGACCTGCGCCCTCTGACGCTGGGAATCGGTCTTGTCTTCAGCCTGGAATGCCTCATCAGCATCGTTCGCATGATCGATTGTCTGATCAACACCCTGCATCCCACCGATTTTTTTCAATCCGGCTCCGTCAACGTTTTGTCTTTCATCGGCTATCAGACACTCTTGATTCTCCTGGCCTACAGCCTGACACTGATGTTCAACAAACGTCTGCTTTGGAACATCGAGAAGCAGAAGGAGAAATTCTCCAAGATCTTTTACCTGTCTCCCAACGCCATCAACCTGACCAGGCTGTCCGATGGCGTAATTCTGGAAGCCAATGAAGGTTTCTACCGGGCATCCGGTTATTCTCGGGAGGAAACCCTGGGCAAAAAGACGACCGACTTGCATCTGTGGGCCAGAGAGGAAGAACGCCTTCAGTTTGTCAGGGATTTAGCCAGAAACGGGAGCGTGCACAACAGGGAATTTCTCTTCCGGATCAAGACGGGAGGAACCCTGACGGGCCTTTTTTCGGCAGGCATCATCGAGATCGACCGGGTAAAATACGCTCTGACCATATTGACGGACATCAGCGATCGCAAAAAAATGGAGGAAGAACTGAAAGCCGGCCGCGATTATCTGGAAAAAATGAACAATACCCTGGCGGACGCGCTGTTCGTGGGAAAATACCCGGAACAGGAGTTTGAATATTTAAACGATGCCGCCGTCCGGTTATTCGGCTATTCCAGGCAGGAAATTGTGGGGAAAAGCAGCCTGCTGCTTTTTCCCGATGAAAAAGGATACCATCACAGCGGCGCCATTTTCGAGGAAACCATCGCGCATCAAAAGAGCATCGTTCGTTTTGAAACCACCCTGAAGAAGAAAAACGGGGAAATCTTCCCGGCGTTGCTCTCGGCGGCCTTTCTTGAGGAAAAAGGGGCGGTTGTCCGGTTTATCATCATTGTCCGGGATATTTCAGAACAAAAGCAAAATATCGAAGAGATTCATAAACTGAACGAAAAACTGGAGAGTCGGGTTGCCGAGCGCACCGAGGCTTTGAGTGATATGCAGATGGCCCTTTTGAATCTGGTGGATGACCTTAACGAAAGCAGCCGGGAAATCTCCAGCGCCAATAAGTATCTGGAGGAAGTCAACCGGGAGCTGGCGGCCTTCAGCTACAGCGTCTCACACGATCTCCGGGCGCCGCTGCGCGCCATCGACGGATTCAGCAATGCCCTCCTGGAAGACTACAGCGACCGGCTGGATGCGGAAGGCAAAATATACCTGGAAAAAATCCAGCACGCCGCGCAGCGGATGAACCTGCTGATCGACGACTTGCTTGCCCTCTCGCGGGTGATGAAAGCCGACTTCTACCGGCAGAACTTCGATATCAGCGAGATGGTTCGAGAGATCGCAGCCGATTTTCAACAGCAAAGTCCATCGGGCAAACTGGAGCTGGTGATTCAGGACGGCGTCACCGTCAACGCGGACCAGCGCATGATGCGCATCGTCATGACCAACCTGCTGGACAATGCCCGGAAATTCGCGGGGAAGCAGGAGAGGCCTCGCGTCGAATTCGGGTCTTTTGTCCAAAACGGCGACACGGTCCTCTTTGTCCGGGACAACGGCGTGGGATTCAACATGGCCTATGTCCACAAAATTTTTGAGCCTTTCGAACGCCTCCATCGGGCGGATGCGTTCCCGGGAACGGGAGTCGGCCTCGCGACGGTCCAGCGCGTCATCCAACGCCACAACGGCCGTATCTGGGCCGAAGCGGAAGAAGGAAAAGGCGCTGTTTTTTATTTCACCCTGGGAGACTCAAAATGCCAAAACCGCTGAACGTGCTTTTGATTGAAGATTCGGAAGACGACGCGCTGCTTCTGGCCCGCGCGCTGAAAAAAAACGGTTATGAGCCCCGGATCGAGCGGGCGCAGACGGCCCGGGACATGAGCCGGGCCCTGGAAAGCGCCCCGTGGGACATCATTTTGTGCGACTACCACATGCCGGCTTTCAGCGGTCTGGAAGCCATAGACCTGCTGAAGAAAACCGGCCTCGATATTCCGCTCATCATCGTTTCCGGCGCCATCGGCGAAGAAACGGCACTGGACTGCATCCACCGCGGAGCGGCCGACTACATCATGAAGGGCAATCTGACGCGGCTGGGCATGGCCGTGCAGCGGGGACTGGAAGAAAAAGCAATGCGCGATCATCACCGGCAGGACGAGGAAGCGCTGCGCAGAAGCGAGGAAAAATACCGGACGATCCTGGAGGGCATCGGCGAAGGATATTACGAGACGGACCTGGCCGGCAACTTTACGTTTTTCAACGACGCCCTGCAGCGAATGTGGGGCTACCCGAAAGAAGAGCTGCTGGGCATGAACTACCGGCAGTACACGGACCTGGAGACGGCTAAAATGCTGTATGAGGGGCACCATCAGGCCTACCTGACGGGCATCCCCGGCAGGTATATGGACTACGAGATCATCCGAAAGAACGGCGAACGGCTGACGCTCCGGCAGTCC
>Ga0208196_1000676_pt1 | contig 42182 bp, 46 predicted proteins | sample AD_JPNNA7_MetaG_FD_184443 | JGI IMG/M metagenome (GOLD analysis project Ga0208196, IMG submission 184443) | Active sludge microbial communities of municipal wastewater-treating anaerobic digesters from Japan - AD_JPNNA7_MetaG (SPAdes) (version 2) | ecosystem: Engineered > Bioreactor > Anaerobic...
GTTGCATTGATTGCCCTGACCGGCACACATGCACAGAACTTTGCCCCGATGTAATGGCATATGTTCAACAAGACGAGGTTTCACAGCGGGAGCTGACCACCGACACAACAGACCCCTTCATTATATAGACGACAAAACCCCTACCTTAAAAATAAGCGCCCCACCTTATTTTGACCCTGCCTATAGGTGAGAGAAGCATTCTCAAAGAAACCTACGGGAGGGGAAAAAATGAGCATTTTTCAGGAAATGGCCGACAAATGGCCTTCGTCAATTGTCGCAAGGACGGAAATCAAGGACTTCACCGGCGGCGCAATCAGTGAAAAATATTTGGCCAATCTTGACAGTCTCGGAAAAGGACCGGCGAACCGCTTCAGATTGGGGCGGAAAGTAGTTTACCGCACGAGCGACGTTGTTGACTGGCTACAAAGTCGGAGCGAATCAATACCGCAAACTGACATGAAAGGGGCTGGGCATTGATGGTTGACCCCTTCCAGGAAATTTCGGAGCAAGTCAATGCTCAAGTCGAAGCCGAGCGCCAGGAATACGCGCCGGGCACACCGGAAGCGCCGGAGGCCGGAAGTGTCACAGAGGCGGACACTTCCAAAGGCATTGCAAGTGAGGCCGTCCTGGACGCGCTGGAGCGCAATGAGGACGGAGACGCACAGCTTTACGTCGAATTAAACCGGGGCTGCTTCCTATACGACGCGGCGGCCGGGTGTTGGTATGTTTGCCGCGGTCACTATTGGGAAAAAGACACCCTGGGCGAAGCAATACGAGCCATTGATGACGCTGTCGAAGTGTACGCGCAAGAGTTACAGCGGCAGGCATGGCGACGGGCTGCAGCGGAAAAGGCCGGACGTAGTGACGACGGAAAAAAGCACGCGGCCATAGAGAACGCACTTGCAAAGAGAATCAGAGCTTTACAAACAGTTAATCGAAAACAAAATGTTTTGACGCTTGCGCGAACGGGCCGGGAGTCATTGGCGATGCCTGGCGACGGTTGGGACATAAACCCTTGGCTGTTAGGCTGCCTCAACGGCGTCATTGACCTGCAAACGGGGAAACTGGAAACCGGTTCACCCGATGACCTTATTAAAACTATTGCGCCCGTTGAGTACCACGGCATTGACACACCGGCACCCACTTTTGAGCGGTTCGTCTCGGGAATCTTCAACGACGTAGTTGGGCTAATCCAGTTCATTCAACGGCTGCTGGGTTACGGCATTTCAGGTTGCACAAATTATCATTGTTACCCCATTTTTTACGGGCCGCAAGGCCGAAATGGAAAAGGAACGCTTTTAGAGGTTGTCAAGTTTGTTCTGGGCGACCTGGCACACAAGGCCCGAAGTGAAACCTTAATGGAATCACGGCACGTCGGCGGTCGAGGTTCGGCAGATAGTGACACACTTGCCCTACGAGGGAAACGGCTTGTCTGGGCAAGTGAAACTTCAGAGGGCCGACGCCTCAACGCTTCACGCATTAAAGAATTATGCGGAGGTGACACACTAACCGCGCGGGCCGTTTATGGCCGGGAGCCAGTGGAATTTCAGCCAACACACCTTTTAATATTGCTTACAAATGAACGGCCAGCAGCACCGGCACACGACGCGGCGCTGTGGGAACGCATTTTTTTAGTGCCGTTTGAAGTGCGATTTGTTGACGAGCCAACAAGGCCGAATGAATACACGGCCGACCACGGCTTACTAGAAAAGTTAAAAAAGGAGGCGTCGGGCATCTTGGCTTGGTTGGTACGCGGCTGCCTGGCCTGGCAAGAGGAAGGGCTGAATCCGCCGGAAATTGTAAAGGCTGCTACGCGGGAATATCGGCAGGACGAAGATTTAATTGAGCGCTTCTTGAATGACAAATGTATTGTCGGGGCTGCCTATAAAGTGCAAGCGGGCGAACTTTACCAAGCATATCAAGATTGGGCTGGCGAAATGGGCCTGCGGCCTGTTTCAGGAATAAAATTCGGGAAAGAAATGCAGGCACGGTTCGACAGCTACCGGAAACGCCACGTTTTTTACATTGGCATTGGCTTAACGACCGATTCAGAGGGCGAATAATGCAGCTATGCAGGCATTGCAGGTATAAACCATAACTTTACTTTTTAAATTTTTACACTTTCCCATGGGAAAGTTTCGGAAAATAGCTGCAATAGCTGCAATGGGTGCAAGTGAACAGTGTTTTGTGTTGATTAGTGATGAAAAGTGAAAATCCATGAAAATTGAAAGGGGGAAAATTATGGAGAAGAAAAAAAACTACGAGCAAAGTTTTCATGAATTAGTTGATTTGGCGAGCGGCAAAGAAAAACCAAAAATTCAATTTGACGGCATTGGGCCGACGCGGTCACTGGGGTTTTGCATATTTTGCGATGAAGAGCGAAAGTGTTTTTCCTGGGTCCCGGAACGCATGAATCAAAGTTTGCCCGTTTGTCAGAAATGCTTTGCGAAGCTTGTTAATGCCTTCGGTAGAGTGCGCGGGGGCTTGTGCTGTGAAGATAATGAAACTTAAAAAAGTCGAAAGGAGAAATAATTATGGAAAAAGCAAAAAAGAAAAACAAAGGCGGGAATGAAGTCAAAAAGGCAGACGACAAAATTACGCTGCGTTACAGTGGGGAAGAAAAAATGAAACCATGTGCACTTTGCAAAAGAAAATTTTCAACGTGGCGTGACATGGAGGGTCTCGAATTCGTGCTTGAAAGCGGCGGGTCACCGGTTTGCATTGATTGCGCGAAAGAAAAAGCGCCGGAGATTTATTTAATATGGCGGGAAGTGGGACGCTGGTCCGACACAATTGCAGCAACGGCATTTGAGCGAGGCGTCAAAAGCGGGCAAAGGTACGCCGGCGAAAGGATTCTTGACGCGATAGACGAACCTGTGTTGGAACGAATTAAGCGGGTGTGCATGGTCGAATTCAAAGCAAAACCATGTGATGAGGTCCCGTTTTGACAATCCTTGACCTGGTAATCGCCGACGGCCACGGGTTAAAAAAAGTAGCTTCGACCAACGGTGGGGAGTACGCCGGTCCCTGTCCCTTCTGCGGGGGCCGCGACCGCTTCCGGGTGTGGCCTAGAACGGGCCGCTATTGGTGCCGGGGCTGCGGTAAGGCTGGTGATGAAATTCAGTATTTGCGCGACGCGCGGGGGTTGTCGTTTCATGAGGCCTGCGGGGTTGTTGGACGCATACCGGGGCCACGCTCCAGCGCACCACGACCAGCGACGGCATGGGCGCCACGGACTAAAGAAGCGCCACCGGAGGCATGGCAACAACAGGCGCGGGCTTTCCTTGATATGGCGGTTGAAACATTATGGACGCCACACGGCAAAGCAACGCGGCAGTGGTTACACGACAACAAGGGGCTGTCTGAGGCTTCAATTCGAAAGGCAATGCTTGGCCTTAACCTTGCTGACATACGCGCACCACGGCAAGCCTGGGGGCTTCCTGACAACGAAAAAAAAGTGTGGTTACCTGCGGGGCTGGTCATTCCATTGCTTGTTGACGGCGCCGTTCACCGGTTACGAATACGAAGGACAGAATCCACAGGACCGCGGTACGTCGTCGTTCCCGGTTCATCGTCGGCACCGATGGTTTTAGGGTACGACAAGGCCGCGGTTGTCGTTGTCGAAAGCGAGCTTGACGCACTACTACTTGAGCAGGCAGCGGGCGACCTTTGCGCGGTTGCGGCTTTGGGCAATGCACAGGCAAAGCCAAACGTGACAACGCATGAGCTACTACAGAACACACCGTTAATTCTAGTTGCTCTTGACGCTGACGACGCAGGGGCAAAGGCAAGCTGGCAGTTTTGGTCGCAAAGCTACGGGGCGAAGGTGAAACGTTGGCTGTCTATTCTAGGTAAGGACGCTTCAGAGGCCAGGCAAAGGGGGTTGAATATTAGAAATTGGATAATAGCGGGCATGTTTGGAAATGAGGAAAGGTTTGAACGCTTCGCAATCCAAACAGTTGACGGGGGGCTTTCAGATAGGGAAGCAATGGCTGAAATACAAAAACATTAAGGGGGTCATTATGCAAACCAACGCAATAGAAAAAATAAAAGAAGTATTCGCTGAGCTAGAATCAAGCACAGTTTTAGAACAATTGCGGGCGGAAAAAGCGCGAAAAACATTGGCTGAAAGGGAAGCGGCGGCGGCGCGAATAAAGGCGGCAGAGGCGGAACTGGAAAAGTCATTGCCGGTATTGCAGGCGAAAGTTGAAGCGGCGGAAGCGGCGTTGAAGGCGCACGACGAAAAGAGAAAAGCACTTGCGGAAAAAGTCGGTCAGGCGCGGCTGGCTGTCCATGGTACAAAATTAGATTACAATAATGAACGGCGCGAGGGGGAAGCGGTTCTTTTTGAGACCTATGACCAGCGTATTGACGACGCACGGGAATATTTCCAGGGCATTCTTAACAAGTTAAATTTAAAAGATTTAACCATTCAAAAACGCACTGGAGAAAAATACATAAACGAAAAAAAAGAGCAATTTGTTTTTTCAAATTCGCCAGCAATAAAGGAAGCGATGGCATACTGTCGTGAGGCTATGAGGGAACTGGAGGCAATGAAATTTAAACCGGACTTCGACGCTGCCAGGGTAGAGGAGCTGAAAGAACAGGTACCGGACGCTAACACGTTGACTGAAGAAAGAGTTGTTGTCAACGATAAGCGGCGCTGGCTGGGCGCTTGACAGGCCGGGCATGGGCAAATCTCTACCGAGGTGAACGCATATACCGCGCGAAGGACTCGAAATTTTGAAATCGCACTAAAAACATTGGGCAAAAAAAAAGCATAAACTGGCAGGAGGTTAAAAAATGGAAAGGTTGTCAAAACAGGCTCAACATATGTTTGAATTTTACAGCAACACTTCTGTTAAAACACCCGGTCAAAGGGCGCTATTGCTTCAAGGCCTCCGGGCTTTTGACCAGGCTGAAGAAGCGGCGGCGATAATTCAGCGGGAGGGGCTTGCGGTAACTTCAGAACGGTCCGGGCTAACCAGGGCGCATACTTTGCTACGGGTCCAGCGAGAGGCCGCGGCCGAGATGTTGAAAGTATTTAAGCTTCTGGAACTGGAACGGTCGAACTACTTTCCGCGGGGCGGGTTTGGGGCGGTCAATTACCCGGACGCAGTCTAGGGGGGGGGCTTACCCAGGGCGGGAAAGGAAGCGGCTTAACGGCCGCTTTTTTTGCTTGGACGTCAAAAAATGGGGAGAGAGTGGGGAGAGAATGGGCAAGGCAAAGAAAAAGGGCTTAGGTAAAATATCCTAACCCCTTGATTTATTTGGTGAGCCCTGCCGGGTTCGAACCGGCGACCCACTGATTAAGAGTCAGTTGCTCTACCAGCTGAGCTAAGGGCCCTTTTTCCCGTTTCCTGGTGCGCGCACATCGTGTCCTGATTCAGGGGCATTGCTGCAATATTGGCACGCCCGGTAGGATTCGAACCTACGACCAACAGATTCGAAGTCTGCGACTCTATCCGGCTGAGCTACGGGCGCGTAATTTAAAGCATTCAAATGGGGTGAGTGAAGGGACTTGAACCCTCAACCTCCGGGGCCACAACCCGGCACTCTAACCAATTGAGCTACACCCACCATTATCGCCCTGGCGCGCCTGGAGGGATTCGAACTCTCGACCCACGGATTAGAAGTCCGTTGCTCTATCCAGCTGAGCTACAGGCGCAATCTCTGCTTGCACCAAAAAGAGAAAGCCTAATACCCCCTCTTCCCTTATTTGTCAAGGTTCAGATTAGCGCTTGGTTATTTTTCATCTGACATAGCCGGCTATTCCTTCAAATCTGTACCCCTTGCGGCTACTCATGGCTAGGGCGGTCTCAGTAGAATAATAGTGGGTTTTCGTCGTGGGATTAAACCAGCGGTAAAGTGCACGGGTGTTCGTCAGACGGGATGTGGCAATATTACCGATGACACCTTCATAGACATATTCGTCGAGTTTCTTGCCTCCCCCCTCACGCTCATGATGATAGTAATGGTCATTGTTACCTGGATGGAACCAGCGATGAAAGGGTGTTGTGCCGGCAGTTTGAGGTGGAAAGAGGCGAAACGCAATGCCCTGCTTCACATACCCGTACTGTATCAGACGCCTTGCTTCACCTTGCGGGTCGGCTGTAAACAGATAGTCGTTATTTTTAGTATACAGGTAAATATCTATTACTTTGGGCATGCTGTCGCTTGCGACATCAATATAGACTTCTGCAACTTTATTCCCCACATTCGTTTTGAAAGTTATCTGCTCACCATAATTTCCCGGATTCAGATATGAAGTATCAACTTTTACGTTAACGTAATCTATTTCATTGCCTGTGGTTCCCGAGACAGGATAAACTGTAATCCAGCCTTTGGGCCCTCTTTTAATTTCCCTGCCGAATATTTTGACACCCTCAGGTTCCAATGTGCCTTGCTTGACAACAATGGAAATATTATGTGCCGTGTCGGCAAGCCCACGAATTGTGACCAGTTCATTTTGGTCCTCCCTGCCGGGCAATGTCTCGCCAAGGTAAATCCTCTCATCATCCAAATAGCATGCGCAGCTCTCTTCCCCCGATGGCTGGTTTAAAAAAAAGCTCACTCCTGTCCCTTGGAAATGAAATTTTATCGCCCCTGCGGTTCCCGCGCTTACTGGATATCCGTTTTTCCCAACCCATTTCCCGACTAATTCCAAAGTGTCTTTCAGGTGCCCGGGAGGTAAATATTTCGCACCGTCGGCCACATCAGGATTGTAAAAGGAATAATAACGTTCTTTGGCCAGTTCCCTTGTATATTCGATCATGCCCGGCTGGGGTACAAAAACCGACCACTTGAGAATCTCCGTCCCGGGATTCGTCACTTCGATTCTTTGTGATATTGTTTTACCGGGCACCTCAATTCCGAGATCCAGACGCTGTGGACTCAATACAATGGACGGTGGTTCCTGCATGGAAAGAAGGCTGAAAACAATGAAAACAGTTCTTTGTCCGCCCGTAGATGTAAGTTTTATGGGCAGTCGATGGGTGCCCGGCTTCATGTTTCTGGCACACACAATCTGCCGGGAACCGGCCTCTATTTTAATATGGATCCGATAACTTGAAATCCTCGGCTGCTCCCAAAAATAATTTTCGTTATTATCCCTCGAATATACGTCAACACGCATATAGTCGGGATTTCGTGTCACCTTTCCTTCAATGGTTTTTACGCTTTCCGCGCTCCATCCTTCGGGACAGGACGCCTGCCACGCGATATCTTCAGACGGCCCCGGGGCTACATTTCTTAAAACAAATTCGCCGAAAGACACCTCGTCGTGTTTGATCGTCCCTAAATCGATTTCTCGAGGGGAAATTGATAAAACAGGCAGTTGCCGCCGGTCGGCTGCATTCTGATTTAAACTGCTGCGCGCTTTTACACTTTCATCGTCCGCCTCACCCGCGATGGATAATTCACCTGCCCCGTTTATCCAAAGTCCTATGAACAGGAACATTCCGATGGCATAAATAATTTTCCGAATCATGTAACCCTCACGAAAACCAGTTGCGGTCTATTAACGCAAAGCTTCGTTTTAAGCAAATCATTTTAAAATACTTGACAGAATTAACGGCCAAGTTGTAACTTGCTTTCCGAATTCCCGTTCACCATTTAAATGATTTTTATCAAATTTGATGTAAATCGCGTATGGATCGTGAAGAATTAAAATATTGGCTTGCGTTGAAATCGATTGAAGGAATCGGTCCGGAGTTCATTCAAGCGCTTTTACTTCGTTTTTCACCGTTATCAGCCGTTTTTAAGGCGTCTCGGGCCGCCGTGGAGTCAATACCGGGAATCAAAAAAAAGACGGCGGCAGCCATCTTGTCTTTCAAAGAATGGGATAAAATATCCAGGCAACTCGATGCGCTGGAAAAAGCAGGAATTCAGGTTATCACATTTTGTGACGATCTCTATCCTGCCGGGTTACGCAATATCTATGGCAGCCCTCCGTTTCTATATGTTCTGGGCTCTTTGCAAAAGGAGGATATCAATCTGGCGATAGTGGGTTCGCGGCAGGCCAGTACTTATGGCAGATACACTACCGAACGTTTCAGCCGTGAATTGGCACAAAAAGGAGTGACGATCGTCAGCGGCATGGCCAGAGGAATTGATACCTGCTCACATCGTGGAGCGCTTTCCGCCGGCGGCCGGACAATTGCCGTTTTGGGCAGCGGCCCCGATGTTGTCTATCCGCCGGAGAATAAAAAATTGTTCAGCGCCATCTGTCAAAACGGCGCGGTCATTTCGGAGTATCCTCCGGGGACAGAGCCTCTACCCTATCACTTTCCCGCCCGTAACCGCATCATCAGCGGTATGTCCTACGGCGTGCTCGTCGTGGAGGCCGGCGAAAAAAGCGGCTCGCTGATTACGGCCAGGCTGGCACTCGAACAGGGGCGTGAAGTTTTTGCAATTCCCGGCTCGATCGATTCGCCGGCATCGCGCGGCACAAACAGCCTGATCAAACAGGGAGCAAAGCTGATTGAAAATGTCGATGACATTATTGAAGATATAGTTCCGCAGCTTGAGCCAAAAGCCTCGGAGCAGACAAAAGCCACCTCTGTTCCACCATCGGCCTTTGCGGCAAAACAACGCAACGCGTCTTTTGATGGGCCGAATACGGAACAAAAGGCCATCGTAGAAATTATCGCGCAGGGGAAAGCGCATGCGGATGATATTATTTCAGCCGTCGGACGTCCGGCCCAGGAGGTGCTTAGCAAACTGATGACATTGGAATTGCAGGGAATTATTGCCAGGCAACCGGGAAATTATTACAGCTTGAAAAAATAATGTCTTTACAAAATACCTTTCGGAGTCTATAGGGCGGCCAATTGTTAAGGAGCTGTTATGTCTGATTCATTAATTGTCGTGGAATCTCCAACGAAAGTTAAAACCATAAAAAAAATTCTCGGTACGGACTTTAACGTCGTCGCCTCTATGGGACACATCAAAGACCTTCCTAAGAAAACGCTGGGCATTGATCTGGAAAATAATTTTGAACCAACCTATCAGGTCATCGAGGCAAAAAAGAAAACCATCGAAGAGTTGAAAAAAGCGGCCAGATCAGCCCAAAACATTTACCTAGCACCCGACCCGGACCGGGAAGGTGAGGCCATCGCGTGGCACATCGCGGATATCATCAGGGACAAGAAGAAAAACATTTACCGTGTTTTGTTCAACGACCTGACGAAAAGCACGGTTACGGACGCGATCACCAGACCGCTCCAACTCGATTTGAATAAGTATGAAGCTCAACAAACGCGGCGTATTCTGGATCGCCTGGTCGGCTACCAGATCAGTCCCGTATTATGGGACAAGGTCAAAAGAGGTTTGAGTGCCGGACGCGTACAATCCGTCGCCGTGCGGATGATCTGCGACAGAGAAGAAGAAATATCCCTCTTTATACCGGAAGAATACTGGAATCTGACTGCCGAATTCCAGGGCAACAACCCACCGCCCTTTGAAGCGAAACTAATCAAGGTAGACGGGAAGAAGGCCAAAGTATCAAACGCCGAAAAAGCCGGCCAGCTGGAAGCCAGGATCAGGGCGGCTAAGTTCGAAGTTGAAAAGCTGGAACAAAAAGAGGTCAAACGTGCGCCACTGCCGCCTTTTACCACCAGCAAACTGCAGCAGGAAGCGTCCCGGGCGCTGAGATTTTCGACCAAGAAAACAATGAGTATCGCTCAGAAATTATATGAGGGCATTGAACTGGGGAAGGACGGGTCCGTCGGCCTGATTACTTATATGAGAACTGATTCGTACCGCATTGCCGATGAAGCGCTGCAGTCTGTTCGTGAATACATAAAAAATAATTATTCTTCAGAGTTTCTGCCTCACAAGCCGCACTACTACAAGAACGCACAAAAGACACAGGACGCGCATGAGGCGATCCGTCCTTCTTTGGTGACGTACAAGCCTCAGGACATCAGAAAATACCTCACGCCGGATCAGTTCAAACTTTATCAGCTCATCTGGAACCGGTTTGTGGCCAGCCAGATGAGCCCGGCGGTTTTCGACCAGACCACCATTGACATCACGGGCGACGGTTGTACTTTCCGTACCAGGGGTCAAATATTGAAATTCCCCGGCTTCATAGCCGTTTACAACGAAAGCAAAGAGGAAAAGGAAAAGGACGACGACGACCATGAAAACGGTGAGGATAAGCTCCTGCCGCAACTTGAAATGAATGAAATATTAAGGCTTCTGAAGTTTGACAAACAGCAGAAATTCACTTTAGCGCCCCCCCGGTACTCGGAGGCTTCCCTGGTCAGAGCCCTTGAAGAAAACGGCATCGGCCGCCCCAGTACCTATGCGGCGATTCTCACGACCATCCAGGACCGCGAATACGTGAAACTCGAAAGTGGCAAATTCTTCCCGACGGAAATGGGCAAGATGGTCACTGAGCTTTTGGTACAGAGCTTTCCAACCATTCTTGACCTTACCTTTACAGCAGATATGGAAAATAAACTTGATGCGATCGAAAGCGGTGAAACCAAACGTGACCAGACATTACGAGATTTCTACCGGCTCTTTTCCCGTGAACTGGAAAAGGCAAAAGATGAAATGCGCAATGTGAAAAAAGAGGAAATTCCAACGAATCTCTTCTGCGACAAATGTTCTTCCCCCATGGTCATCAGATGGGGCAAAAACGGCCGGTTTCTATGTTGTTCCAATTATCCTGAATGTAAAACCACCATGAATTTCACTCATGACGAAAACGGGAGGGTAAAACACGTGGAAGCACAGACAACAGATATCAAATGCAATAAATGCGGAAAAAATATGGTGATCAAAGAGGGTCGCTTCGGACAATTTCTGGCCTGTTTAGGCTATCCCGAATGTAAAAACACGATGAACGCCACGAAAAACGACAAAGGGGAGATAATTGCTGACCAGGGCGCGGCCACCGACGAGGTTTGTGAATTGTGCGGCAAGCCCATGGCTGTCAAACGGGGACGTTACGGTCAGTTTCTGGGCTGCACCGGATATCCTGATTGTAAAAATATCAAAAAAATCGGCAAAGACGGAAAAGCAATAAAGCAGGAGGTCGTCCTGTCCGACGAAGTTTGTGATCTGTGTCAAAAACCCATGGCCGTCAAGCGGGGACGTTACGGTCAGTTTCTGGGCTGCACCGGATATCCTGATTGTAAAAATATCAAAAAGTTGCCCAGGAAAAAAGACGCCCAATGACAGACACGCCGGTCACTATCATCGGCGGGGGACTTGCCGGCTGTGAGGCAGCCTGGCAGCTTTTAAAGCGCGGACACACGGTTCATCTTTATGAAATGAAACCCCTTCGTTTTTCCCCCGCGCACACCTCGGAGCGCCTGGCGGAACTTGTCTGCAGTAACTCTTTCAAATCCAACGATCCCAAGAGCGCACCCGGCATATTGAAAAACGAAATGCGCCGCCTGGACTCTCTTATTCTTTGGGCCGCCGATCAAACCAGCGTTGCCGCCGGCGCAGCCCTGGCGGTCGACAGATCAGATTTCTCAGCCCAGGTCGAAAAGCGCCTCCTGCTGCAGGGCAAATTCAGTCTGAGCCGTATCGAACTCACCTCTCTCCCAAGTGGAGGCCCGGTCATTGTCGCCACCGGCCCTCTTACCTCCGATGCGCTGGCACAATCCATATCAGATCTTCTGGGTAACCCCTACCTATACTTCTATGACGCGATCGCTCCGATTGTGGAGGCGGACTCCATAGACATGAAAAAAGTTTACTGGGCTTCGCGCTACGACAAAGGAACGCCTGATTACCTGAATTGCCCACTGACGGAAAATGAATACAAAGATTTCCGCCGTGAGCTCATCGCCGGCGAAAAGGTCACACCAAGGGACTTTGAAAGCACAAAGCATTTTGAAGGCTGCCTGCCCATCGAAGTGCTGGCCGCGCGTGGTGAGGAAACTCTTGCCTTCGGCCCCCTTAAACCGGTGGGTTTGGTCAATCCACACACCAATACCATACCTTACGCCGTTGTTCAGTTGCGCAGAGAGAACCTGTCCGCCGGCCTTTTTAACATGGTAGGTTTTCAGACCAGACTTACCTGGCCGGAGCAGAAGCGCATTTTTCGCATGATCCCTGGACTGGAAAATGCCGAATTCCCCCGGCTGGGCAGCATTCACCGCAACACCTACATTCACTCTCCCTCTGTTTTGTCCCCCTGTTTGAACTTAAGAACCGCTCGGGAGATATTCTTTGCCGGTCAGCTCACCGGCGTGGAAGGCTATATGGAATCAGTCGCCACGGGCCTCCTGGCCGGTCTCAGCGCATCTTTTATCCTGGAAAACAAGCAATTTATCCCTCCTCCCCCTTCTACGGCCATGGGAGCTCTCGTTCGCTATATCACCAGCTCTGAAAGAGATTCTGCCTCTTTTCAACCGATGAATATAAATTTCGGGATCATTGAACAACCGGTCGGGAAAAGAACGGGGAAAAAAGAAAGACGCCGGCTGGTGACCGATAATGCGCACTCGTCTTTTACTTCCTGGATGGAAAAGATCAGCGCCTGATGCGTCAGGATAATCTGGAATATGGGTCTTTGTTGCCGTTGTGACCGGCTCCGGATTTCAAATTTATGGAGAAGGACAACAAGTCGGGCGGCAAGAAAAAATCAATGAGGATAATTTGAGGCGAAGGCGTCAAGAAGACACTTCCAGGATAAATGCAACGCCATTGGTCTTTTGTTACTTAAGTCGGCCGATGGTCCTGCCCTTTCGTCGCCCGATAATAATGATTGACCTTTTCAATATAAGACAATGTCTCTCCCGGCAGTCTGCCCGGATTCCTTTCGAGATTTCCCATGCCCCAGTTATACGCGGCCAGCGCGAGATTCGTCCGTCCTCCGTAACGGTTGAGCAACATTTTCAGATATCTGGTGCCGGCCATAATGTTTTCCAGCGGGTCATAGGGATTTTTAACACCCAACTCTTTTGCCGTCTCCGGCATCAGCTGCATAAGTCCCATCGCACCTGCCGGCGATGTTGCCGACGGATTGAAGTCACTTTCGGCTTTGATCACCGATTCGATCAGTGCCGGTTCCAACCCGTGTTCGGCCGCCGCTTGTTCAATAATATCTGAAAAGACCCCTCGCCCCACAGCCGGGGAGTTTTGGGAAATATCTGAAACTGACTTTGCTCCTGCATTTGCATACAGCGGCATTTTTTGCCCCCAACCGACCATATGCCGGACAAGCGAATTATCGGCATTATTATCCGCGTTAATAAGGATGTTGAAGAAGCGCGAATTCATCTGAATTTGCATGACCCGCAAAATAAGCGCCAACTGCTGCCCGGTCAGTTCCGGAAGCGTTGACATTTTTAAAGCATCCTGCCCGGTCAAGAGCGTTTCTCTCAACGTATTTGCGAAGTGGCTGATATCTGCAGGCTTGCCGTCGGGTGCTTTCCTTTTCGCCTCAGTTGCCGATTCAAAGGGCTGGATTGCAGCTAAACCGTTAATTTCAATCATAACTCCTCCGTCATGACGAGCAAAAAGACATTCAACTTATGTGCCACAGATATGGGTTAAAGAATTTTTATGTAGGCATCGACAATGTCGGGGTCAAATTGGGTCTTCTTGTTGGCAATCAGCTCGGCAATCGCTTGATCTTTGGACATGGCCGGACGATAGGTGCGGTCGTTGGTCATCGCGTCAAAGGCATCGACCACTGCCATCATACGGGCAAGAAATGGGATTTCTTCCCCTTTCAACCCCAGCGGGTAGCCCTTTCCGTCCCATCGTTCATGGTGACACTGAACGATTTTTCTTTCTTCATCAAGCAGAATAATGGGCTTTAAAATGTTTTCACCGATTGTGGGATGATTTTTGATAACCATGTATTCTTCTTGTGTCAGTCTGCCTTCCTTCAGCAAAATACTGTCCGGCACCGCAATTTTACCCACATCATGAAGAACACTGGCGATTCTGATGCTTTCTATATCTTTCGGCGTGCAATTCATGCTTTCGGCAAGCCTGACAGCTTCACCGGTAACGCGCCTGGAGTGCTCTTCCGTATAGTGGTCACGTGCCTGAATGGAGGAAATCAGCGAATGCAGCGTGTCCATGATGTTTAAATATATACTTTCATAGAGAATTTTGTTCTCCATATTTAGTGAGGCACGTTTGGTGAGGCTCAAAATGTGATGCAGGTCGTTTTTATTGAAAGCTTCCCTGTTTCTCTTCTTGCGTATGCTTAAAATGCCGAGGAAGTTGTTTCTGATCATCAAGGGAGCGCAAATAAGCGAGGGCGCCACTTCAGGACGGTCGCTGGATGTTATGAGCAGGGCTTCGCGCCGCTGGACAACTTCATTGTAAATCATTCTCAGTCGCCTCGCCTGCGCGGCGGTCTGAGAAAACCCTGAGGCTCTCCCTTGGGTAACTTTTTCGTGAAATTCATTGTCATGTTCGTCAAAAAGCATGATCGAGCAAACTTCGCCGTCGACAAGCTTCAGGGCGAGATCTGCTATTTTCTGGAAAATAATATCATTATCCATCGGTGCTTCTTCAATGGAATCGAAAATGTAGCTTTGCTTGGACAATGATTCGGTTTTATCGCTAAGTTTCAGTTCAGCAAGAGTCTTTTCCCGAGCCTCCGGCTTGAGAATTTCTTTCTGCATCAGATGTATATCGACCTTGTACAAAAGATCGTCAATATCGAATGGCTTCGTCAAAAAATCGACGGCGCCTTTTTTAATCGCGCTGACCGTCAGGTCTGTTGTGGGATTTCCGGTTATCATGATCACGGCAACTGCCGGGTCACGCTGTCTCACAGCGTGCAACAGATCCATTCCGCTCATGCCGGGCATCATAATGTCGCTGATGATGAGATCGAAACTGTCATTATCAAGAATTTTAAGCGCATCTTCCCCGCTTGCTGCTTCTCTGACCAGATATTGGGGAATTTGCCCCAGCGTTTCGGCAATCAGGTTTCTGGTCGGGGAATAATCATCCACTACCAGAATCTTTTTCGATTCCATTTTGCGTCCGATTATCCTAACCGCGTCCGGCACTGTCCTGCTCCACGCCTAAAATCTTGATATCAATGAACAATACTGAGTATGATTATTCGGGAAAAGAAATCTTGCGACTGACTATTGATTTTCGCCTTTAAGAATAACGTCGCGAAGATTGTAGCTGATTTTTTCCAGCTCCCCCGCTTTGTTGGATTCTTTTGTCGATAAGGTGACAATATCTTTGGAATCGATACGGTTTTCACCTTCCCTGAGCACAGGGGTCTGCACTTTGACTCTGCTTTGCCTGATATAGGCATTTAAAACATTATCTACCTGATAAGCGGTAATTGTCATTTTCTTCCCCGTTTATGTTTCCACTCATATATCGGTAAACAGGAGAGAAACTTTAGAAAAATGTTATACAAAATTAAAAAAGGATTTATCTTTGCAGTAATTTGATTTTATTCAGATGTTTTATCTTCCTGCTCAGGAGGGGAAGCCTCTTCACGGCGTACAGCAAGTTCACGTGGCGCTTCAACACCCACACGCGCGTATTTTCCCTTAATATCGAGTATTGTAATTTTTATATTTTCTCCGATGGTAATGGCCTCGCCGCTCTTTCTGGTTAAAATAAGCATTTTTCACCCGTTTCCATTTAAAGATAACTCATTATCGTCATTTCACTGATCTTTGCGGCCATACTGTAGGACGCCTGCATGGCTATCTGCTTCATCTGAAAAGCAGTGATCAGTGATGCCATTTGAGCATTCTCCACATCGGCGAGCATATTGGTTATTTCCAGCTTCAGGTTATCGTGATTGCCACGGGTCAGCTCCAGCGAACTAATTTTCGCCCCGGCTGATGTTTCCGCCTGCAGGACACGGCTCTCCAGTGGCCGTAGCACATCAATTTGCGTATTGACCACGTCAGCCTCATTTGTCTCGAGCGCATTTCTGAGCGCCCGGAGGGCATTCAAAACATCAGTGCCGCCAAATGCCTCGACCCCGGTAATATTATACGCAAAAGCATTACCGTTTCCAACAAGTACATTGAGCTGGTCGTTATTGCCATTATACACGAATTCTTCTGTGACAGAGTCAATGGAATAAGGTATTGTATCCAGACGGGATCCGGCAAAAATGTAGCTGTCGCCGTTTTTCGTGTTCATCAGCGTCATTGCCTCCTCGATCATGGCTGAAACCCTCTGGGCAGAGATGGCCATCGTTTCGGCTGAGCCGGTGCCAGCCTCTGATATCGCAATGGAAACAGCCTCGGCGATGATTTTTTTTACCGAAGACAAGGCGGAGGTGTTAATTGATAAGGCTATCTGAGCGTCGGTAATATTACTATTGTATTGGTTTATGGCGTTTAAAGCCGTACGCGAGTCAAGGATGGCGTTGGTGGCGACCGGGTCATCGGAGGGGCGGTTAATCATCTTTTGCGTGGAGAGTTTTTCCATCAGATCGCTGTATTCACGCTGAATGTTCAGCATATTGGTTGTAAGCATGCTGAACTTGATATTTTCCGTTATTCGGTGAATCATTTCATTTGCCTCTCTTTCGCGGCTATCTCACCAGATTAAGCAGTGTATCTATTAACTCATTGACCGTGGCTGTCATTTTACCTGCCGCCCCATAGGCCATCTGATACTTAATCAGATTCATCATCTCCTCGTCAAGCGATACTCCAGAGAGCTGCTCTCTTTGTTCTACCTGTTGGTTGTAAATCGTCGTTTCGCGGATTACCGCCTGCTTTGCATCAACCGCATCACGCCCTATTTTTGCGATAAACGAATTATAATAACCGTCGATTGTCGTTCCTAATACCGGGTTTATCTCTGTTTTCAGACCTGTGATAGCAGTGGCATTGTTGCCATCAGCGTACCCGGTTGCGGAGGCCGCGGCAATTTGTCTCGTGTCAGTTATGTTGACGCTCATCGTCGCAGCGGGGTTTGCCGGTGTGTAACTGAAAAACGCTACTCCCGCGGTACCACCCTGGTCAAAGCCGCTCATATGCAATGTATTCACGCGACTCATAATTGCCAGAGCTGTTTCGTCCAGTCTGTCGATATACGATGGAATAACAGTATCTCTCATTTCCAGGTAAGCCCCTATTTTTCCACCGCTTATCCGGTCATTGAGCGCATGGCCGGGATCGTTTTTAAAGACGACATCATAAAAATTGTGATTTGTGGTATTTACCTGCGTCATCAATTCCCAGCTATTGAAGCCTTCAACAAGCGTTTTACCGCCATCGGGCATATAAATATAGATTGACCCGTCGGGTTTTTCAACATAATTAATATCTATTATCTTACTGATTTCATTTAAGATTACCCCCCTCTGATCGCGAACGGCGTGGGCGGTTGCGCCGGCGTTTTCAGCGCTGACAATCAGTTCATTGTAACGGGCCACGTCTTTGAGATAACCGTTTAATGTGGTAATTTCATTGGCAATATTTTCATCTGCGTTTAGCTGGATATTCACCAGGCCATCTACTCTCAGATTGAACATACGGGAGAGAGTTTGTCCGGTGGAGATCACCACATCCCTTTTTGCCTTGCTCAAAGGGTCAACGGAGAGACTTCCCCAGGCATTTAAAAAATCGGCAATTGCGTCGTTGATTCCGCCACCGGTGTTCTCGTTGAAAATTGCCTCAACTCTGGAGAGAATATCCTCCTCGGTGGTGAACTTGGAAAGAGATGACTGCTGCGCAATCATCTGTGTTTCCAAAAATTTATCAAAAATTCTCTCTACATTGGAAATGCGCACACCTATTTGTTCTCGCCCCGACTGAGAGTCTTTGGAGCCTACCGACTCGAGTATGGGACGCAGCCGGGTGTAGCCGGGTGTATTCACATTGGCAATATTACTGCCTGTAACATTGATAGCCGCCAGGTTACTTAAGAGGGCTTCCTGCGCCGTATATAAAACTTTTCCAATATCAGCCATTTGTCAGCCCTCCGTCCGCAGCAGCCTGCCATTATGCTGCACGGTGCCGATTTTTCCATTGCCCAGATAAATTCCCGATCTTTCAAGGAGCGAGGTCAAAAATTCAAGTGATGCTTTAACATTATCAATAGATCCATCTAATATATTGCTATTATCGCTATTGATCGTTTCAATTTCTTTTGTAATCTCCAAAAGAGCACTTCTCAAATTTTTGATAATTTTCCCCTTCTCGGCCCCGGCAAAGGCGGCAAGTGATATTAAATTCACCTCGTCTTCAGATATATCGAGATTTCGGGCAATTTTCTTTAATAGATTGGTACGAGCCTCCTGTGATATCCTGGCTTTTAAGATGATGTTTTCCTTGGCCGCGTTGCTTTTATTAATTTCGGCAAAAGCAGCCGGTTTGACCAGCATGTTTTTTTCGGTGATTAAAAACTTCTTCAGTTCCTCGTAGATTGAAATCTCACCGGTCAATACATCTATCAGTGCAGAAAACAAATCATCATTGACACAAGCTTCAAGGCGATTGCTCAAATGTATATTCTGCTCCAACATATTATTATCCTTATACGTTTTAGTTGAGGCAAAACTACGTGAGCTTTGGAGGGGCGGCGGACACATTAAAAGGCTGTCCTCCGCGGAAAAAGCAACCTGAGTGAAGCCATGTGAGGGGGGAATTATTTTACCTGATCATCAGGCAAAAAGATCAATAATCGTTTCTCCCACCATCTTGTTGGCAATTTGTTCTCCGCTCACGTTGTATGTGCCTTTATCCACCTGATCTTTAATTTCCCGCACTTTCTCCTCGCGGACGTCAGGCAACTTCGACACTTCAACTTTAGCTTTTTGAATATCCCTTGCCATGGTGGAAAGATCAACTTTTTCAGTGGTTTTCGAAGCCGCAGCAGCCTGCTTTTCCGCTGCTTGGGCAGCACTTTCATTTCGTTGATACTGCTGAATATACTGAGTGCTTACGTCTTTAATATCCGACACTTTCATGAAAACCTCTCCTTTAGTTGAATCTTATACCACCTATCGGCACAGTCAAGATATTACTTTAATTTTTTTTCACCTCCCCCTTAAATTTGTTTTGGTAAATTGATCAAATAGCATTTTCTGTAAACCTAACCCCTTGCCGTTATTGGAAATATTTTCCGCAAGCTTTTGATCGATAATCATCGTATAGCTTTCCTTGCCGAAATTCATGCCGGTTTTCTGCTCTGGGATGGTTTTACGCATCGACTTGATCATTTCGTATGTAAAAATTGCCTCAAAGTCGGCACACGCCTTTTTAATTTCCCTAAGCTCCTCGCTGGTATGGCGGGAAGTGGCAGACTTGACTGATGTTTTCCCCGCTTCATGTACCAGGCTGGGAAAAATCTGTGTTGATTTGATGCTCTCCATAAGCTTATCCTTTTAAATAACCTGAATATCCGCCTGTAACGCCCCTGCCGCCTTAATCGCCTGCAGTATGGTGATTAAATCACGCGGCGACACACCGATGGCATTCAAGGCCCTGACTACTTCAAATATTGTCACGGACCTGGGCAACAACATCAACTGTTTTTGATTTTCTTCTGAAACGCCAATGGTCGTCTCCGTAGTTACAACCGTTTGCCCGCCCGGCGCAATAACCGTTCCAGCAGGCACCTGAGCAGGCGGCTGACGTTCGCCGCCAGGCTGCATCTGCCCCTGTCTCGGCACGGGCGGTGCCAACGGCAACGGCTGAGAAACTTTTGTCTCTTCTTTGATCTGGATGCTTAAATTCCCATGCGCCACAGCCACTGTGGAGATGCGTACATTCTCGCCCATGACCACCGTGCCGGTTTTTTCGTTGAGAATAACCACGGCCGGACTGTCCACTTCGACATCAAGTGACTCGATATGGTACAAAAGCTCCGACAACGAACCGGTATAATCATTTTTTGCTTTGACGCTCACGGAAAAGGCGTCCAGTTGTGTGGCTTCGGCAAACGTCAATGAAGTGTTGATAGTGGCGGCCAGACGGGTGGCGGTGGTAAAATCAGGCCGCTGGAGGTTGATCATCAGCACTTTCTGCGCGTCAAAATCATAAGCCAGTTCTTTTTCCACCGTCGCCCCGCTGGAAATCCTTCCAACTGTAGTATGGTTTTTGGCCGCTCCCCCGCCGGCACCGCCGGCAGAATAGCCGCCCAGCGATATCGGTCCCTGTGCAACCGCGTAAATTTCGCCATCAGCACCGCGCAAAGGAGTCATCAAAAGGGTGCCGCCCTGCAAGCTTTTAGCTGAACCGACCGAAGATACTATAACGTCGATTTTTGAACCGTTTTTTGCAAACGGGGGCAGGATACCTGTTACCATGACGGCCGCAATATTATCCGCCTTCAAAACAGATGTCTTGTCCTTCATGCTCAGTCCCTGCCGGTTCATGATGTTCGCCAGTGAAGCGGCGGTAAAGAGATTTTTCGCCAGGTCGTCGCCTGTTCCGGCAAGTCCAACCACCACACCGTAACCGATCAACTGGTTGTCCCGAACCCCCCCAATGGAAGCGATGTCCTTGATCCTGGCGGCAAAACCGATATCTGACCACGCAACAAGCAATGACAGCACGATCATCAGAGGCATCATAATTTTTTTTGTCATATCCGTCTCCCTCATCAATTAAAAAGGCCAGACCCAGTCCACAATGCGTGTTGCCCAGCCTGGTCGCATCTTGTCGTCAATCACACCTGTCCCCGTTAAAACGATATGGGCATCTGAAATATACTGAGACGCAATAGTGTTTTCCGCGGTGATATCCTGCGGCCTGATGATCCCGCCGATGATCAGGTACTGATCTTCTGCGTTGATTGTCACCTGTCTGCGTCCCTCGATCATCAGATCCCCGTTTTCCATGACCCGAATGACGCGAGCACTGATCCTGGCAACGAGCGTATTGTTCCGGCTTGTGTCTCCCTGCCCTTTCATATTGTTGGCATGCCGGCCGCCAATGGCAATTTCCCCTCCCATGTTGGCGTTTTTACCGATAATATAGTTGTCCAGGCCCATAAAGGCGTCGATGCTTGCACTGGTCGTGGCGTTACGGCTGGTACCGGTACTGGCCTTGTTGCCTCCCGAGGCAGCCTCGGCAATGATAATAGTGACAATATCATTGACGTATCTCGCCTTTTTATCTGTGAAAATCATACATTTATCGCTTTCCCCGCGCCAGATGGCTCCCGGTGCCGGCTCGGGTACAGGCTGTGGCGGCGCGGCGGCAACCTCCGGCCGCACAATGGTTTTGGTCTGCCAGCAGCCTGCAACAAACATTAAGGCGATGACCAGAATTGCCAACAACAACTTTCTTTTTTTCATTGCCGCCTCTTTTCTTCAGAAATCAATCTGAACAAGTGACGGGCCAACGACCCGTGCGTAAATGATTTTATTTGAATTCAAATTGCGGACTCTGATAACGGAGTCATCCGCCCCGTCTTCTTCCGCCAGACCGTTCATCACAACCCTCATCAGTCCGTTATCCAAAACGACCTTTACCATTTTCCCCTTACTGACCGTTTTAACCTCTCTGAGCATATTGCGCGTGATTTGCGCATGAGGGCGAAGCGCCACGGCAATGCTTTTACCGATGACCTCATCGACCGAGCAGATGGAATTGGCCGGGATACGACGCACCCACTTTTTCTGCACGGTCACATCCCCATCGGTGATAATCGAATTTTTCGCGATCGCGTTGATGCTGAAAACGAAGTCACGCAGCACCTCGATACGCACACGCAACATTTCTTCTTTTAGAAAAACTCCATTACTGAAAACACGCACACTGAAAGAAGTGTCGCCAATGTATTCCTCACCAGGACGACTTGTTATCTGACAGGTGAGCTTTCCCGGGTTTTTTTCCAGGGGCGTCACACGAGTGAGCAACCAAACACGCGCATTGCCTTCCGGATGGAGTGAATTTTCTTCAATGTGTTCCTGCAATTCCCTGAGGAGCTGCTTTTCATAATCCTCCGTGAAAGTGTCGCAAAGAGCAACACCAGGAAGGAGAAGGATGCTCATAAACAAAAGGCACAGGTATTTTAGACATAATTTGGTCATCATTTACGACCTCTTCAGAGCGGCGATAATCCCCAGCATGGCATCTGCGGTCTGAATAGCCTTGGAGTTTATTTCGTAGGCGCGTTGCCCCACAATCATCCGCACCATTTCATCGATGACATTGACATTGGACATTTCCAGGAAATTCTGCGAGATGGTTCCGATGCCGTCCTCTCCGGGGTTGCCTGTGATCGCCTCGCCGGAGGCCTCGGATTTCGCAAACAGGTTTCTACCGATTGCTGTTAGTCCCGCCGGATTGAGAAAAATCGCCAGCTCCAGCCTGCCAGTAGCCAGAGGGTTTCCCTCCTGGTCCGCCGCCGTCCAGGTCCCCCCCGTGTCCACAGTAAAGGAAACGGTTCCCGTCGGGATGGTAATGTTGGGCAGCAGCGGGAGCCCCTCCGAGTTGACAATCAGTCCGTCGCGGTTGATTTTGAAATTTCCGGCCCGCCCGTAATATGTTTCACCGTTGTCGTCGAACTGGAAAAAACCGTCTTTTTCGATTGCCCAGTCAAACTGATTGCCGGTTTGCTGATAATCTCCCTGTAAAAACATCCTCTGCGTGGAAATGGGCTTGACACCCATACCCACTTCAATGCCTACCGGCAGTTGGTTGCCCTGCGATGTCTCTGCCCCTGATTTTGCGTAAATCTGATACATCAGGTCCTGAAAATCGGCACGCGACTTCTTGAATCCAACGGTGTTGACGTTTGCCAGGTTATTCGCCACGATATCCTGTTCGATCTGCTGCGCCACCATGCCTGTGGCGGCTGTCCACAGTGATCTCATCATATTGCCAGTCCCCCTATACTAATTTACCGATTCTGTTTGTGGAAATTTTGTCCATGTCCTGCAGAGTGAAAATGATTTTCTGATATGTTTCAAATGTGCGTTGAATATTGATCATATCCGTCATTTCACGAACCGCGTTGACGTTGGACATCTCCAGATAACCGCTATTTACTCTGTAATCGGCTGTTTTTTTTGCCCCGGCGCCATCTCGGTCGATATATTTGCCGTCGGCAGAGCGCGCCAGCTTCTGCGGCTTTTCGAAGGCCGTCACTTTGATTTTACCGACCGGATTCTCGTCCACATAAATCATTCCATCTTTATTGATGGTCACCGAGGTGCCGTCGATGACGATCTTGCCTCCATCCCCAAGAACGTAATCACCCTGCGGCGTGACCAACTCTTTATTTTTATTGAGTATGAAAGAGCCTTCACGCGTGTAGGCGGTTCCCTTCTTCGTTTGAATCGTGAAAAACCCATCTCCCTCAATGGCCAGATCGAGGATATTGCCGGTTGTCTGAAGCGTTCCCTGAGAAAAGTCGATGGCCGATACGGTATGGCCGAGCCCCGGGGCAACACCCTGGTCAACATTTTTTCCCTGCATCGCATAATAGAGATGCTCCGCCTTGAATCCTGCCGTGGCCGAGTTGGCAACATTGTTGGTCACAAAATCCAGCTCAAGGAGCTTTCTTGCCCCGGCCAGCCCGATTTGGGTCACGTCATAAAGCATCTGTCTTCTCCTTTCTGAGAAGCTGATTTGCAATCGATGTGCCAGATAGGGGGCATGCATTCCAGCTTTGGCCAAACACCCTCCATGGCTCTCTTATCTATTTGATATTACGAATATTATACGAATTGTAAGGATTTATTTTTCAAATGACGACGCAGGATTGGCGCGCCTGCTGTGTGCCCGGCGTCTTATCTTTGGGGGCAATTTTTTTCCCTGGGGAATATTTTTCCCCTTCCATTAAATCACGATTTTGAATGTGTTTTGGGGCGCTGTCCTTCATTGAGGGAATAAACAAAGGCAAGTATCTCGGCGACAGCCCTGTAAAGTTCAACGGGAATTTCAGATCCCGGCTTTAGTTTGCCAAGAACCTGGGCCAGTTCCGGGTCGTTTTTAATTGGTATACCGTATTCGTGAGCAAGTTCGATGATCTTTTCAGCAATCACCCCCCTCCCCGTGGCAGTTACGGCAGGAGCGGCGTTTTTTCGGGCGTCATATTTTACCGCTGTCGCAATTTTAACGGGCGGCTGGAGACCATCGAGCTTTTTCTTCATTTTCATACCTTAAACAAATTCATTAACAATAGCTGCTGAACCTATTAAATATTCGTCGATATATTCCTGCTTTTTACGGCTTAGTTGAGTTTCTTTTTGACATTCGATCTTCTCTACGGTGTAACCGATGGCACTTAGCGCAACTTTAAGTTTTTCCGCTTCCGCATTGATGATCTGAACGCTTTTTTCGTCTTCGCATTTGAGGACACATGTTATCCGCCCTGCCCTTAGGGAGGCATCGACGGCAATTTGTCCAAGAAGATCCATAGATAAAAAAAGAACGAGGCGGCAGGAAGAAAATTTATTCTTGCCTTGGGCATTTTTATCATCAGGTTTGATAAAAATATCGGCTGTACCATACCCTTTTGACAATTCCAGGGGGATTTGCAGATACAGACCTGATTCATTGTTCTGATAAACAAGTGCTGCCGCCTGCCTGACCTGAATAGCGTTTAGCGCTTCAGAAGCAAAAGATGCCAGCGAGGCCAATCCGGCCGCCTCAGTACGACTGAGCTTCCCCTGCCCGGCCTCCTGCAGTGCGGCGGCTAATTTTAACACAGCTGCCTTTAGATTTCCTTTGGAGGAAACCTCACTATGTGCTGTTTCTGAACCGGCGAGGGCTGCAGCCAAATCACTTTCGAGCAATAATCCGCATCTGGAAAGGAAATCCTTTACAAACAGAGGATTATTTCTGGTACGGGATGAAAAAACGAGGCTGCTAAAAAGTGCCAGAAGTGCCTGTGCCTCTCCGCGAAGAAAACCGGGCAGCTCAGACTTAAGAAGGGAGGATATTTCTGAAAGCCTGCCCAGGAGCGACACAAAAGAATCGGGGTCAAGACGCCATTGTATGAGCTGTGCATTTATTTGAGCCGCGTCCTTGGGCACCGCGTCGAACAAATTTAAAACAATTTGCGGCACAACACTTTGCACACGCACACGGATTTGCTCTCCTGCATCGAGTAAAAGGGAGCTGTTTGCCCTGATTGTGGCGCCCTTAACAGAGAGCAAGTATTGATCGGCAGCGATTTTTTCGATGATATTGACGTTGAGGACCTCCCCGGCCCTGAACTGCGGCAAAGGCAGGTTTGCTTTAGTGGTGACGGAAATATTGTCCGGCTTGAAGGTTATGCCCGGTGTTACTGAATTCACGGCCATCAGGATGTCTCATTTTTTATCCTGTACAGATCAATAATAAGCTCAATTTCCGCCTCAGAAAAACCGGTCTCCCGTGCTGTCTGTTCGTGAGAATTGCCTCTTTTGATCATTTCGACAACCCGGGCATGCTTATCGTCCACAACAGCAACAGCCCCATCATTTTTTGCAACAGCTGCCGCTCCTTCGTCTTTTTTGTCCAGAAGCGACCTGACTCTTTTTTCCTTCAGGTCCAATTCGAGAGCGATTTCTTTAAAAGCCAGGCGGCTCTTTTCCACAGATTCAAGGAAGCTCTCGGATGCTGCCTGCGACTCTTCCACGACGGCCCGAAAGCCGTTTATCATTTCCTGATAGGAATTGTCCTTAGGTTTTTTTAAGTTGGTATTGACCCGCCAAAGAAGGAAAATGACCGCCAGCAACAAAACAAGATCGATGATCAGATGCAGGAGGACAGGGTTTGAGATATTCATGCTATACCTTTATGTTGACATGACCTCCCTGCAGCGGATCCTCATCATCATCGTCTGCTGCAGGCATGTCCTTAGCCATTTGCTGCCCGAAGCCGGAATGATGGTCCTGTCTTTGTTCTTTTCTTCTTAATTTCGCCTTTTCCGCTTCCTCGAATTCTCTGATTTTTTCACGCGCCAACCTGTCCTCTTCAGAGAGCTTCAGTTGGAAGTACCGCTGCTGCATGTCCGCATGTTGTTGCTGGATCTGCTGAACTCTCTCTGTAACAGAGGTTTGCAAAATCGACGATTGAAGGTCTATGGCCCTGGCCATCTCAATTACTCCGTCTTTTCAGAAGATTTCCTCCCTGAAAAGGTTTTCTACCTTACATATCGTCAATCATTCAAATTTACTTAAATTTTTAATTCTGCCGCGCCATTGTGGTAAGGGATCTCCACTCTGATCTCATTGATCCCTTTTTCGCCAGACAATTGAATCCCGGCTGAATATTGTTTTAGAATTTCCGTTGCTGCCTCTACCCCTGCGTTAGGCCTGTCGGACGGTGATTCTGATTCTTTGCTTGAATATTTAATCAGAACAATGATGTTTTCATGATCATGACCGGTCGACAGGAAAAATTCCTTTTTTTTGCTCCGTAGCGCCGAAACCATGGCAAATCTGATCAGCCTCCAGAAACTAAGCGACAATTCGGCTGCATATCCTTTAATTTCTGGAATTTCTCTATCAATTTCCAGTGCTTTGGTAATTTCATGTTTGAATTCAAGGTAAAAGTCGGCAAAACGCATCTCGGCGGCAAGCATCTGGGAAAGGCTGATTCTCTCTTCCTCGCGGGCGGCCAGAGCATAGAATTTTGCACTTATATCTCTGAACATCCGGAAAAAAGCATCTGATTCATTATTGATGGAACGGACATCATTTTTGATTTTTTCGATTTCCTCTGACAGGAGGTCGGCTGCTTCGGGGTGGTGCTCTCTCATATTTTTGGAAAATGCGTCGATACGGCGCTGCAACAATTTGGAACGCCCCATGATGCCGTTTAACGGGTTGGCAAAGTTATGCAAAATTCCCGGCATCAGCTCCTTGAGGAATGTAGCTAAAAATTCCTTTTCCAAAAATGTCTGTTTATTGTCTTTTTCCATCACTGCCCTTTTGGTAATCAAAAGTCTCCCGCCAAAGAAAACTTAATATCATATAATCAAATAATTAGTGAAATAAACATCCTTGACGGAGCCATCGCCCAGGATCCTCTCCAGCGCGGCGGCAAAATCTTTTTTCAACTTTTTACGCTCCTCAACGGACCTCAAAGCGACCACACTTCTGGCCTGAGTTGCCTTGATGATTGCTCCTCTGATGAGCGTAATTTTTTGTATGCGGTCGTCTTTACCTGTGTCGGTAATTTCTAACGCCACATCACAAATCAATACATGGCTGTTTCCCGCAGCGTCTTTCAGGTCGATGATGAAATCGGTAAAATGCAGTGTTTCAGTCCTTACGGACACGGCTGGTTCACTTTCCCGGACAATTTCTTCAGCTACTGAGGCGCTTTTTTGTGTTCGTTGGTCTTTGTCTGCTTCTTGTGGCCTCTGAATCTGAGTTTTGGCAACCTGTTTTTGGTTAATTGCCCGTATTGCCAAAAAAGTGGTCACAGAAACAATAAGCAGCAAAACCACGGCCGCCGGCATGATCAAAATAAACAGCTTATTTCTGGCCCATTTCCTGAAAAATCCTTCCTGCGCTGCATCCTCGGAAATATCATCCATCTGTGCCGGCACAACGGCCTGCAGTTCAGGTTCAGGAATGTCTTCCCACAGATCCAGTTTCGCTTTTTTCACTTCGTCAACCTCGGTTCACCTGGCAAACTTGACCATGCTGCGCAGTCGCAGAACTGCCTGCGCGTGCAATTGGCAAATACGTGACTCGGTAAGCTCCATCACCCTGCCTGCTTCCTTCATGGTCATTTCCTCAAAATAATACAGTGACAATACCAGTTTTTCCTTAGGAGGCAACTGATCAATCGCCTGCTTCAATTTGTCTTTAAATTCCATATTGACCAGCAGATGCAGCGGATTGCTTTCATTTATCATCTCCAGCACATCATTGCGGCTGAATTTCTCAAGATAATCGGGCGGCAGGTCTTCGGTGGAAATAAGAGATATGCATCTGGCCTCGTCAAGCATCTTATGATATTCGTCCAGCGAAATGCCCATGTGCCCGGCAATCTCCATTTCTTCGGGTGCCCGGCCGAGTTTCTTTTTCAACGCACTTATCGCGTTCTCGATTTTATTATCTTTGCTGCGCGTGGCCCGCGGAACCCAGTCTTTGGCCCGGAGCTCATCGAGCACTGCGCCGCGTATCCGGAAACTGGCATATGTCTCAAACTGGACGTTACGCGACTTATCGTACTTTTCCAGCGCCGACATCAGCCCCATGACTCCTACATTGACCAGGTCTTCCTTATCCGCCGCGTCTATGGGAAGTTTGGCGGCCAGCCTGCCGACGATATTCTTCACCAGCGGCGCGTACTTCAGAATTTGAGCATCACGCTCCTCTTTAAGCTTAGCCCTGGTTGATGATCTCTTCCCAGAAGAACTTAATGCTGCCGTTTTCATACTCTTGTATTGTCTCCGAGGAAATTTTTTCCGCTATTTTTGCAAGACAAAGAGCAGACGGGCACTGAGGGTATAATTCCGCAAAAGCTTTCTGCTGCCGGACCGCCCCATTGATCTTTTCATCTAATACGATATGGCCTAAATATTCAATAGTTAAATTCAGGAAATGATCGGTCGCACGCCCCAGACGCGAAAATATCTCTTTGCCTTCCTCCGCGTTTTTTACCATATTGGCAATCAGTCGGAAGCGCCTCTTGGCGTGACGTTGATAGAGAACCTTGATCAGCGCGTAGGCATCGGTTAAAGAAGTAGGCTCCGGAGTCGCCACAACAATTATTTCCTTGGCCGCCATGTTAAAATACATAACATTCGAAGAAATCCCGGCACCCGTATCAATCAGAACATAATCTACTTCACCGTTAAGGGTATTCAACTCATCGACCAGTGTGAGCTTCTGCCCGCGTGAGAGATCCGTCATTTCCGGAAGACCGGACGCAGAAGGTAAAATCCTGATGCCCCCGGGACCTTCCACCAGCGTTTCCGCGATCGTTTTTTCTCCTTTCAAAACATGCGATAAATTATAGCGCGGGTTTATTCCAAGAATTACATCAATGTTGGCCAGTCCGGCGTCGGCGTCGAGCACAAGCATTTTTTTACGCTGTTTCGCCAGCAAATAAGCCAGATTGGCTGCGATATTCGTTTTCCCCACGCCGCCTTTGCCGCTGGTTACGGAAAGGACCCTCACGTCGCGAGGCTTGGGAGCATCGTGCGTCGTGCCTTTCCGGTGTTTTTGAACATATTCTTCCTTCTTCTTTATTTCCCGCAATGTCGCCGCCTGATCCACTTTCATCAACTCCTTGCAAGAACCGGCTGAGCCGGCCGTTCACCGGAGGGCGTCATAATTCCGTCCAGCATTAAAGACGCTATCAACTCCGGGGTCGCATCATCAATGTCCTGAGGCACATTCTGGCCGAAGGTAACATAGCGCACAGGTTTTTTTGTCCTGACGATCATGTCATAAAGCATGCCGCAGCGCCTGGACTCGTCGATTTTGGTGACAATCAGATTGTCTATGTTCAGATGCTCATAGCCGGATATCACTCTTTCCAAATATTCCTCGTTACCCGTTGCATTAATGAGCAGATTCTTCTGTATGGCTTCATTCGGCAATGCCTGCTGGAGCCGGCTTAAATATCCGTCATCCGGCCTGGTACGGCCCGGTGTATCCACATAAATGACATCTTTGCCGGAAAAAGCTTCCAGTGCCTTGGCAAAAGACTCTTTGGTGGATGCAGTCTGCAACGGCAGTCCCATAATACGCGCATAAGCACCCAGTTGCTCGGCTGCCGCAAGGCGGAAATTGTCCACCGTGATAAGACCGACATTTTTCTTTTTCATAATCGCGTCGCGGGCGGCCAGTTTCGCCAACGTCGTCGTTTTGCCCACACCGGGCGGCCCGACAAACATCCTGACCCGGGAGTGCTCATTGTTTTTTTCTCCGGCGGCCAGTGTATTGCCGATATATATCGCCGCAACAGAGATAGCCTCTTCTTCGCCCGCCGGGGCGTCCTTTTTCCAGCTGCGATTCACTTCATCCATAATCCGGCAGGCGCCGGCACGTGAAAATCCCTTACCCACAAGCCTCAGATATAATTTCGAGCTGACATCCTGCGGCATTCTCCCCTGGCGCATTCCCAGGGCATCGAAAAACAGACTGATAGCTTCACGAATTTCCGCCAGTTCACCGGCCAGCGAGTTTTGTCTCTGGCCGGCAAGCATCAAGTTTTTGAACTCGTTGAACTCATGGCGGATCAGCTCCATCGTATCCTTCTTGGCAGACCCGTTCAATCCGCCACGCTCGGCAGGCACAGCTGATTTATCGCCGACCATTAAAGTCTGCATGCTTTCATCGCGCGCCGCCATAACTTCGAACAAATCAACTTTCCCTTTTTTTATTTTACGTGTGGACAGCACAATAGCTTCTGGCCCCAGATCTTTTTTAATTCTGTTCATGCCTTCCAGTATTGAATTTACTTCATAACGTTTTACTTGCATAAGTTACTCTACAATCCCCAGAGACTTGACGTTCGCCTCCCGTGATATTTCATTGTGCGCCAAAATGACCACATTAGGCATCATTTTTTCCAGAATCTTTCGGAAATGGATCCTTGTTTCCGGCGAGCAAAGAACGATGGGCTGCAGGCCGCCGGCTGTAAATGCGGCAACCATCTTATGGAGGCCGGCGATCATCTGCTTGACAACATTCGGGTCGGGAGAAACAAAAGATTCATACTCTGTATGGGAAATGGAACGACTGATTTTGTCTTCGATATCCGGAGACATAATCATCACCGTTATGTTTCCTTCCTGGTCCTGGTACTGGTGTGTGATGGCCCGGCGCAAGGCCTGCCTTACGTACCCGGTCAGTATATCGGCATTTTTCGTCAGCGGCGCGTATTCACCCATCGTTTCTATGATGGTGAGCAGATCACGGATGGAAATCCTCTCGCGCAGCAGACGCTGCAAGACTCGGTGTAAAATATTGAGCGGTACAACCTTGGGGACAATTTCCTTGACCACCCGTGGATAGAGCTGTTCGAGATTGTCCACCAGCGACTGCACCTCCTGCCTGCCGAGCAATTCATCGGCATAGGTTTTGGTAAGTTCCGTCAGGTGCGTTGTGATGACGGTCGCCGGATCGACCACCACATACCCTTTGGCCATGATCGCGTCTTTTTCCCTGTCTGCCACCCACACGGCGGGAAGCCCAAAGGCCGGCTCTTTGGTGGCGACACCTTTCACTGAAGCATCCTTTTCGTCCGGAGAAATGACCAGATGATACCCCATCATGACGGAACCGCGGGCAATTTCGACTCCTTTGAGCATCACGGAATATTCGTCCGGCTTGAGTTTCAAATTATCCTTGATATGGATGGCCGGCATGATGAAGCCCATTTCGGAAGCAAGCTGACGGCGCAGAGACTTGATCCGCACCAGCAATTCGCCGCCCTGAGCCGCATCCACCAGCGGGATAAGTGTGTATCCTACTTCAAGTCCCATCGCATCGAGCGGCGCGACGACATCAACTTCCCTGACCGGCGCTTCTTCTTCTGCTTCCAGTTGTTCTTCCTGAATTTTTTTACGTGCAATGGCCTGCACGACGCGATAGGCGACAACCCCGACAAGAAGCGCAACCAGGATGAAAGATATTTTGGGCATGCCCGGAATCAGGGCGAAAATAAACAGCATGATGGCAGCCGTGGCAATCGCTCTGGGCTGGGTGAATACCTGGGATTTAACCTCGTCACCCAGTTCGGTTGTTGTGGATGTTCTGGTAACCAGAATGCCGGCAGCCGTTGACACAATGAGCGCCGGCACCTGCGTCACCAGACCGTCACCGACCGTCAACAAAGTGTAGTTCCGGGCCGCCTCCACCACCGGCATGCCTTTTTGCAAAACACCGATGATCAAACCACCGATAATATTGATAAGAACGATCAGTATACCCGCAATCGCGTCACCGCGGACAAACTTCGAAGCGCCGTCCATCGCCCCGTAAAAATTGGATTCCTGTTCAATTTCGGCACGTCTGCGCCTGGCATCGTTGTCTGAAATGAGACCCGCGTTAAGGTCCGCGTCGATGCTCATCTGCTTTCCCGGCATGGCATCAAGTGTGAAGCGTGCCGAAACTTCCGCAATACGTGTCGCTCCCTTCGTGATGACTATAAAGTTAATGAGCACCAGTACCAGAAAAACGACCATGCCGACGACGTAATTTCCCCCGACAACGAATGTCCCGAAAGACTGAATCACCTGACCGGCGGCCGATGTCCCCTCATTTCCGTGCAGCAGGATAAGACGCGTCGAGGCGACGTTTAGCGCAAGCCGCAAAAGCGTTACCAAAAGCAGAACGGATGGAAACACGGAAAACTGCAGCGGTTTTAAAACATACATCGACATCAGCAAAATGATAATGGAAATCGCGATGCTGAAGGAAAGTAAAATATCTAACAAAAAAGTCGGGATGGGCAGGATCATGACCATGAGGATTGCGATGACACCCATGGCAATCATTGCCGAGCTTGACCTTGCCGACTCCAAAAATGCGTTTCTGCCCGTGCCTGCTTGTAGTTCAGCCATTTTGTTTATCCGAAGATCTTAACCCTTTTCTGTTCGTAGACAAATGCCAGAACTTCCGCCACCGCCTTGTAGAGAGATTCCGGCACCATCGCATTTACTTTAACTAACTTATACAATACCTGTGCCAGAGGTTTGTCCTCGATTATGGGGACATCATTTTCCCTGGCTATGTCTTTTATCTTTTCGGCAATATAATCAGCGCCCTTGGCCACGACGACCGGTGCCGCCATTTTATCCGGTGAATATTTGATGGCAACAGCCAGGTGTGTCGGGTTGGTAATGACCACATCGGCTTTGGGCACTTCCGCCATCATGCGCCGATGTGCCATTTCTCTTTGAATTCGCCTGATTCTGGCTTTAATGAGCGGATCTCCTTCCGTATTTTTGAACTCGTCTTTTATTTCCTGCTTTGTCATCCTCAGACTCTTTTCGTATTCCCAGCGCTGATAGGCGTAATCGAGCGCCGCCAGAAATACCAACACGATCGTCATCGCTAAAAGTATTTTAAAGCAGACACCTCCTATGTAGATAAAGGTGCCCCAGGTTGATTGGCTGTTGAGCAAAAAAAGATTGCCGAACTCTTTACTGATCATGAGGTATGCCACAAAGCTGATAATACATACCTTTAGGATCCCCTTGAGCAGTTCGGCAAGTGAACGCAGAGAAAAAAGCCTTTTAAATCCTTTGGCCGGACTGATTTTGTCGATTTTTGGTTGTAAACTCTCGCCGGAGAACAAAAAGCCGAACTGCAGGACATTGCCCAGGACTGCCGCAATCAATACGGCAATAATCAGGGGAAAAAGAATACCGAAACCTTTATAAATGCAGCTGATGAGAATTGCTCTGACACTGTCGGGAGTGAGATCCGCGCTGCCGGCTCGCCCAAGTATCGAGCCCATCAAATCAAGTGTCTTGGTGATCATCGCCTGGCCGCCGAAGTAGAAGAAAATAAGCCCGGCCACCAGAATCCCGACGGAAACTACTTCCTGCGAACGGGCTACCTGGCCTTTTTCGCGCGCCTCTTCGCGCCGTTTCGTTGTTGCCTGTTCAGTTCGTTCCTGATCGTCGTTTTCGGCCATTGTTTACTCTCATTAATCCCGCACAGATTTTGTTAACTGCGGCGGCCATGTTTGGCCCGCGGTCGACTCTTTCTCTGCGGTGGTTCCCGCCTTCACATCAGGCGTAAAACAGAAATCAACTTTCCCTCCAAAGTGTTGAAAATCGCCTGTGTCATGCTCACAAACAACGGCGCGGTCAAGCCTATGAAAATCAGTCCCATCGATATTTGCAGTGGAAAGCCGACAATGAAGATATTCATCTGCGGCACGGTACGTGCCACAACACCCAGGGCGACATTGGTAAAAAGCATCACGGCCATCAAAGGTGCGGCGATTTTCAGCGCGGTGACAAACATCTCTTTTGAGGTAATAAACAGAAACTGCATCAGATTGGGGGAAAAATGAAAACTCAACGGAGCGACAAACTGGTAGCTCTGAATGATGGCCTGAAAAAACAGATGGTGTGCGTTGACGGTAATGAATAGCAGCATGGCGATAAGATACTTCAGCTGGGTGATAATAGATACGCTTTGCTCGCTCATGGGATCGATCACGTTGGCCACGGCAAAGCCCATTTGAAAACCGATGATATCTCCTGCAATCTGAATGGAGGCAAAAAGAAGGCGTGCGGTGAAGCCTATGGTCAGCCCGATGAGGACTTCTCCGAATATCAAAAATATCATCTGAACAATATGGTAGTTTTTCGTCGGAGGCATCTGGCCGGCAACCAGTGGAAAAATGACCACGCTGACGATGACGGCAAGGCCGGCCTTTACCGTTCTGGGGACGCTGTTTTCAGAAAGAACGGGGATGACGACAATGATCGCGCTGACACGAACCAGCACGAGGATAAAAGACTCGAGGTGTTCTGCGGACAGAAAAGGCAATGTCATTTATCTGAACTCCCGGCTTCTTTCTTTTCATCATGGCGCCTGCGTTTAGTCATTTAACATACAGGGGGATGCTGGTGAACAATCTGTTAGTAAAATTGATCAGCAGCCCGAGAATCCACGGCAGGGCCACAACCAACGTAATTAAAACCCCCACGATCTTGGGCACAAATACCAGCGTCATTTCCTGTATCTGGGTGACCGCCTGAAACAGACTGATGATAACACCGATAATCAACCCCACGATCAGCATCGGCGCGGCAACAAGCAGAGTCGTCTTGATTGTTTCCGCCATCAGCGCCATCACAACTTCCGGTGTCATTTTTGTTCTCCCCGCCTAATGGAAGCTCTTCACCAAAGATCCGACGATCAGATGCCAGCCATCCACCAGGACAAAAAGAAGAAGCTTGAAGGGAAGACTGACCATGATCGGCGGCAGCATCATCATACCCATGGACAAAAGCACGCTGGCCACCACCATATCCAAAATCAGAAACGGCAGATAAATCATAAAACCAATCTGAAAAGCTGTTTTCAACTCGCTGATGACAAAGGCCGGCACAAGAGACGAAAGAGACACATCCTCCGGTTTGGCCGGACTCTCCTCTCCGGATATCCTGATAAAGAGAGCCAGATCCTTTTCCCGCACTTGCCTGAGCATGAATTCCTTTACCGGTACGACGGCCCTGGTCATTGCCGTTTCACCGGAGATCTGCTCTTCATAATATGGTCTTAAGGCTTCGGTATTCACCCGGGTGATCACCGGCGACATAATAAAAAATGTCAAAAACAGGGCGAGCCCCACAATCACCTGATTGGGAGGCATCTGCTGCGTGCCCATGGCATTGCGCACCAGCGAAAGGACAATCACCACTCTGGTAAAAGAAGTGACCATCAGGAGAATGGCCGGTGCCAGTGTCAGAATCGTCAGCAAAATGACCAGCTGAATGAGCGACTGAATCTTTTCCGGCTCAGTCGTTCCGCCGGTGAGTGTCAGGCTGACATTGGGAAGCGAGAAAGGCTGCACCGCTGCGGCCTGCCCCGCCGTGATGATGGTTAGAAAAGCTGATGCGGCCGTAATAAATAAAATGATGCCGGCTGTCTTTTTCATTTTCCGGCCCCGTCTGTTTTTTTACCTGCCGGAAAACCGGCCAGCTTGAGCAGCTTTGATATTTTATCTTGCGGGGAAGATATGTTCTGTTTAGATTGTCTGGCTTTTATCTTTTCGACGAACAAAGGGTCGTCAATATGGGCAAGTGTTGTCATCTGCTGGCCGGAAATGCCCACGACGATAAGCTGATCCATCACCTCAAGCAGGATAATGCTTGATTTTGGTCCGAGGTATTTCGAATACAGGATGTTTATCAAATCCGGCTGCGCCCCGGAAGGGGCCGACCGCTGCATAAAGTTTTTCACGAAGTACATGACCCCGATCATCAGCCCCAGGACAAGTGCAAGGGCGAAGATCATCTTCAGGAATGAGGATAACAGTGAAATATTTTCCATGCTTTTCTTTCATCCCAGCTTATTGACGCGTTCGGCAGGCGAAACAATATCGGTGAGGCGCACGCCGAATTTTTCATTGACCACCACAACCTCGCCGCGTGCGATGAGGCGCTGGTTGACAAAAATATCCATCGGCTCTCCCGCCAGCTTGGAAAGCTCCAACACCGAGCCCTGACCCAGTTGAAGAAGCTCACTGATGAGCATTTTGCTTCTGCCCAGTTCCGCCGTGAGCGTCAAAGGAATATCCATGATGAAGTCGATGTTGATATTCGGTTTTCCTTCCGGACGTGCCCTCTGGAGTTCTTCGAAGTGGACGCTGGACACCTCGGTTTTCTGTTCCACCGGGTGTGAAGACTGTTCCATTTCTTCCTTGACGTCATCCCAGCCAAGTTTTTCGTCCGCAGCTGAGCTTTCATCTGCAGCTTGTGCCGCATTTTTCATCAATTCATCAATTTCATTCTGTTCCATATTCCAAACCCTCTTTTTCAGTTAATATTTGAGAGATCTGAACCGCTTTGTTTCCTTTGAATATTCCCGGATAACCTCTGTATTTCGGGATTCCCTCCACATAGATATCCAGTGGATCCGACGAGTAATGATCAAGCTGAATAACATCCCCTTTTTTCAGATTGGCGATGTCCTTCCCCAGAATCGTAACCCGTCCGAGTTCCACCATCATATCGACCTTTGATTCCATAAGTCCCGCTTTGAAACGGTTGCTCCAGGCCCGGTCCACTTCCAGCTGTTCACTTTGGAACCCGGCGGCAAGTTTTTCCTTGACCGGTTCCAGCATGGCATAAGGAATACAAATGGAGATGACACCGGAAGTGTACTCTACCTCCAATTCGAAATTCATGACGACGACAACGTCTGTGGGTGGAACAATTTGCGCGAACTGGGGATTCACCTCCGCCCTCTGATAGGTGACGCTCAAGTCGATGAGGGTCTTCCAGCTTTTCTCCAGGTCGGCAAGGGCACTCAAAACGATTTTCTTGATCAGATTGCTTTCAATAGCGGTAAATTCGCGCCCTTCAATCTTGAAGGCTTCCGTGCCTGTACCACCGAAAATGATATCCACGAGTGTGAAGATGACCTTTGATTCAACTACAAAAATGGCCGTTCCACGCATTGGATCCATGCGAAACAGATGAAGGCTGGTGGGTACAGGCAGAGTTTTGAGAAACTCACCAAATTTGATCATGTCGGCAGACACGGCGGTAATGGAAATGACTTTGCGCAATATGGAAGAAAGAGTTGCACGAAAGGTGCGGGCATATTTTTCGTTGATCATCTCCAGTGTAGGCATCCGTCCGCGGATAATTCTGTCCTGACTGGTTAGATCGTAGGGAATGATCGCCCCCGGCTCGTGATACACCTCTACTTCGGTTTCAATTTCACCGCCGGAAATCCCCCTGAGCAGGGCATCGACTTCTTCCTGTGTAAGAATATTGGCCATAAAACCTCGCCTTAGGTCCGTCAGGTCTACTGAATGACAAATTCGGTAAAGTATACCTTGTTGACTTTGCCTTTTGTTTGATCAAGAATCATATTCACCCTGGTGGCGATTTCGTCGCGCAGTCTCTGTTTACCGAGCGGGTCGATCATCTCGCGATAAGTCTTTGAGGTCAAAAGATCCAGAATCGTGTCTCGCAACATCGGGTTTAAGCGCCTTAACTCATCGGCGGTCCTCTGTTCGCTAAGCTCCATCTGTATGGTGACTTTCAGATACCTTTCCGATTCATTATCAAGCAGATTGACGATGAAAGGCTCCATCGGGAAAAAAATCGTGACTTTCAGCGGCTCTGTTGGTGCAGCTTTGACCTCTGCACTTTGTGGCTTGGGCTGAAAAAAGAAAAAGTAAGCGCCCGTCGCTCCTCCTGCGATCAAAAGCACAACGACAACGAGAATAATGATCAGCGGCAATTTTGATTTTTTCCCGCCGGCACCTTTGACCTGACCTTCCTGGTTTTCCTCATCGGAGTCGTTTAGCCCCGGGTCTCTTTCCTTTTTTTCATCGGCTGCCATACGCGTCACCACCCTTGCAATTTTATTCAATTAGGTTGTTAGCAAAGAGCATACCATCGCCATGTTTTTTCCTGCACATGGCATCACTTGTCATTTCAATACTTTATAGATCTACGATTTTGGCTTGATTGTGGAAATTAAGTTGATTTTTCTTTTTTTGACGAAATGTCAAAGAATTGACAAATTTCCGACGAGGAAGGGAAAGATGCAGGTTACACGGAAAATAGCCGGGCCAGGCGTCCCCGTCGTCAAACGGAGACGCCTGACGCCTGTTCGTTATTGCTTGATATTCATCAGCACCTGCATCAGTGTGTCTTCCGTAGTGATCACCTTCGCATTGGCCTGATAGGCCTTCTGGGCGGTGATCATGCGGATAAATTCCGTGGCGATATCCGTGTTGGACATCTCCAGCGTATTGGGAGTGAGAGTTCCCATGCCGGATGCACCGGGAATATTGCGCACGGACGAGCCGGACATGACTGTTTCACCAAAAAGGTTCGAGCCCAGCTTATTGAGCGCCCAGGGGTTGGGAAAGGCGGCCAGAATTATCTGGGCAAGCTCGGATGTTTGACCGTTGGTGAAAAACCCGCTTATTATACCGGACGGGTCGATGGCCAGTGATTTCAAGTTACCGGACGTGTAACCGTCCGATGTGGTGGCTCTGATCACCGAAGCGGATGCATATTGCGTAATCGCGAGCGCCTGCTGACTGGTCATGTCCCAGGTGACAGGATCGATTGTCGCCCCGGTACCCAGTGGCGGCATGGTGATTGTCACATTTGTGGGGGTCATCATCGCGCCTCCGCTGTCAAACTCAAAGACCACAGATGCCGGAACTGTTGACGCCACCGGGTCACCATCAAGTGAAAATGTTACGGTCCATTCGTTGACGTTAGCTGTTTTCGTAAACAAGGTCTCAAAGGTATGCACCGCGCCGAGTGAGTCGTAAATGGACTGAGTCGTGGTGTAGGTATCCCCCTCGGCAGTTTGTGAATTAAGATTGGCACCCAGTGAGTACCTTGTCGTCATCTGCGGCTCCGACTGCAGACCGGTCAGTGTAATGTTGCCCAGCGCGCTCAATGAACCGTCTTCGCGAAACATCTGTCCCTGCAGATAATAACCATTGATATCGACGAGCACGCCATCGGCATTGAGATGAAACGCGCCTGCCCTTGTATAATACGTTGCCCCTTCATTGTCGTTGACCATGAAAAAGCCATCACCGTCGATGGCGGCATCAGTCGCGTTTCCTGTGGTTTCAAAAGAACCGGAGGCAAAGGAAGTCTGAACCTCCGCTACCGCTACGCCGCGTCCGACCTGCAGTGTTCCGGATGACCCGCCGGAAATGCTCGAACTCAACACGTCCGCGAAAAAAGTCATGTCTCCTTTAAAACCCAGTGTGTTGACGTTGGCCAGATTGTTGGCCACAACATCCAGCTGTTTGGCGCTGGCATTCAAACCTGAAATTCCCGCCCATAGTGCGCTACCCATAATATTCCTCCTCTATGACAAAATTTAGTTAATTATTTGCTTTGGTTATTGAAACGACGTTCGAAAATGCCACTTCCTGACCGTTCACCGTCAGGTAGGGATTACCGTTTTTGAAAGACACTCCCTGAATCCTCCCGTAGAGCATCTGTTCAGGAACCACCTGGCCTCCTCTGGCGTCCGCAGCTGTAATTTCCCAGGTATAATTTCCGGGAGGCTGCGATCCCGAATTCCAGAGAATGCTTTGTGCCCCGGCTTTTTGCGGCGCGAGTTTTATCGTATCGACCTGCATACCGTTGGCATTATAAATTCTTATCGTGCCGTTTTGAATGTCGGCAGGCAGGCGATAGACAATGTTCGTGGCGGAACTGCTCACCGTGATGGAATTGCCCTTTACCACCGCATCATTGCCGATCAGGTTGGCCATTTGCGCACTGCTGAACTGGTTTAAATATTCCGGCAGGGCTCCCATTGTTTGATTGAGATTGGTTAATTGCTCCAGCGAGCTGAACTGAGCCAGCTGGGCCACAAACGCAGTGCCGTCCATGGGGTTCAACGGATCCTGATGGCGCAGCTGGGCAATCAGCATTTTTAAAAAAGCGTCTTTACCCAGTGTGTTATCCACCCTTTTTGACGCGCCAGCATAACCGCTCGCTGTTGTTTCCTGGATTCCTGAGATCATATTTTTCTCCTTTTAAGCAAATAAACTTATCTTTCCTGTATTCCATGCCAGTTGGTTCATTTTCTGTGCGGCAACGTGGTTTGCCTCTTTGCTTTCCTGCTCAGAGATGATGACGGTATTATTCTCATGTCTTCCCGACTGATCACGTCCGAATGCCTGCTGCTGATTGAAGCCCTGTTGGTATTGCTCATGGCGGTCCTGCAACATCACCTCGCACCGCTCGATAATCAACCCATGGTTTTGCAGCGCCCCTCTTAACGATTCCATATTGGCGCTAAGCGTATGATGGACATCTCTGTTTTCGGCAATGAGAACAACTTTAAGAGTCCCGTTTCGTAACATGACATCCATTTCCAGATTCCCGAGAGTTGGGGGTGAAAGATTTATTTTCACCCTACCCCCTTCCTTATCCGCGATTTCGATAAACCGCGCGCTGATACGCTCGATAATCTGTGCCGGAGAAATATCACCATCGCTCATCTTCTGCGCGGACGCAAAGGACATCGTGGCATTGGGTAGTTGCACCTCGATTTTTCCACCAGCCGGCACCCTCTCCGAAACTGCTCCCCTGGCTTTACCCTGTGCGGGCAGGACTTCACCGTTTTGCTCAAACGATTTGAAATGGCCGGCCTGTCTCGCCTGATCGCTGATTTCGGTAAATACTTTATTTTCTGTCTGATGAGTCGGATCAGCTTTGGCGGAGTTCTGTTTTATTATGACTGTGGCTTCGTCTTGCCGGCCATCGCTCAATACCTTTGGAGAGCTTTCCGTTGATAGGTGCAAACTATTAATACGAAGACCTGAAGAGACTTTTTCCGTCTGCATGACTTGTTCATGATCTTCCATATGCGGAACTTCACCGGTCCCCGGCATTATTGTGCCGCCTGCTCTTCCGGGCTTGGCCGGACCATTTTCTGCCTGAGATGTATTTCTGGCCTGCCCTTGCATCTGCTGCAAATTGGGATTAATTTGCCGGAATTCAAGACCATTGTTGATTTCCCGGTGCCCACCACCGGCCGGCCTCTGTCTCTCATCAAGCTGTGATTCTGAAACATGGGCAGCGAACTCCGCCTTCAGATCTTCACGGACAGGTGCGCCATTTTTCTGCCAAACATCAGTCATCCGGCGCACCTCGTTATCTGCCTGCTCCATCGATACTTTTTGCCAGCTAATGTCTTTGGCCTGTTGGGGCATAACTTCCTTTGCCTGTGCGAGAACCGATGCCGGAGGCTGAATGTTTTTTTCAGTCATATCTGCCGAGGCTGGGTGGGTAAATGATAATTTCCCTTCTTTTGGGTTCCCTTTTAGTGCTTCGCTCAATTCCTGCCCCACCTGGGCGGGCCCCGGAGGCATGTTGTCCGTCCGACCTTTAAAATCCTGTTCGTTATGATAAACGCCCGTCCGGTTGTTCATGTTTTGATTTGAACTTTCTGTTTCTTCCTCCTTCGTCACCGCCGCCGGGGAAGCCTGATCGACCGGCAATGGGATGGGTGCAAACACCATCCCCTGGCTCTGTTTTTCCTTCAGTTCGTCAGGGGCAAAAGCCATGGAATCGTCTTCCGATTGGATAACCCCTTCCGGAGCATCATGCCTCGAAAAATCGGGAAATGCCTCTGTGTTTTGCAGCAGCGCCTGCAATAGAACTCCTTCAAAGTCATGACAAAAGGCATCCCCGCCGTTTCCGGCAAGGCCTGAGGACTCCGTCTTACCCGATAAACCAGGCGATTGCGTCAGCACCTCCAGGGATAACTGTGTCACCAAAATATTTGCCGAACCTGTAATAATTTCCATGCGCGCCTCTGCACAATTTTAACAAGCTTAAGAGCAAGGGGCATGCCAAAAGCAATAATGCTCGTATTACATAATAATTTCAACTACATAACTATTTTGAAACTCTATCCAAGATCTGTCGGCAGGCAAAATACTCCTGTTTCAGGGGAAAATTTTTTCCCTGGTAGGGGGAAATTGAATACACAGAGGATGCCTCCAGGTGAGTCTAACCCATCTTCCGCAGTTCAAAAATGACAAAGCAATGATTACAGGTAATTGCGGTTAGAATCAGGCTGTTTTCTGCACTACATTTTCGATTATTTTCGGTTTGTTGGGCAACAACAACTGTCGTGGCCC
>Ga0208196_1000684_pt1 | contig 41974 bp, 33 predicted proteins | sample AD_JPNNA7_MetaG_FD_184443 | JGI IMG/M metagenome (GOLD analysis project Ga0208196, IMG submission 184443) | Active sludge microbial communities of municipal wastewater-treating anaerobic digesters from Japan - AD_JPNNA7_MetaG (SPAdes) (version 2) | ecosystem: Engineered > Bioreactor > Anaerobic...
TCTGCGTTGGTTCCGGCTGAACTGGTCCAGTCTGTGTTACCCTGTGTGACTTCAGGTTTTCTGATCAGGGTGTGATTGAGTGTCGCTCCAGTGACTCCCGCCACATCCCAGGCTGTACCGGGATTGTTCATATAAACACCGATGATATCGATCATTGTGTCTCCCTGAAAAAGTCCCAGGCAGTCATTACCGTTGAAATACGTTACAGTATGGGTAAGGTCTGCAACATCCTGTATCGCGGCAATGGCTTGAGAGTTGGCGATCACATATACATCATTGTTTGCCAGGGTGCCGCTCAGGTTTACACTATTGGTGGTGGACCATTCATTGCCGTTTGATCCGAGTTTAACGGAATATTGGGATAAGTCAACCGCGGCTCCTGTGCCATTGAAAATCTCGATTGCCTTGTTGTTGGAGGAGCCCTCCAAATATTCGGAGAAAAAGAGTGTCTGAGCCTGGGCAAACATCATTGTGATGAAGCCAAGCAAGATCACTGTTCCAAGCACTTTTTTGATCATGTTGTTACCTCACTTTTTCTAATAAATAAACCGCACAATATAAGAAAGAACCAGCCAAAAGCACACTATCAGAGCGGTCTAATATGCCGCCATGGCCTGGTATAAGATTTGAACTGTCTTTCACGCCACAATAGCGCTTTAACATACTTTCTGCCAGGTCGCCCAGCTGTCCCATCACACCTGCAGCAAAAGCGCAAAGCAGAAGTAGCGCAAGATCATCAAACAACCCGACATAATATAATATAACCACTATTACAAACGGTACAACAGCCCCTGTCAGGAATCCTTCCAGAGATTTTTTGGGACTCATTTTAAAGATTCCCCGCCTTTTGCCCCAGGCTGTTCCGATAAAATATGCTGTGGAGTCGGTGATCCAAATGAGCAGAATCAAGAGAAGCAAAAGGTAAGAACTTTGTAGCTCTACACCAAGCTTGACGATCATAGCAGGGATAACAGCAGTATACAGGGCTCCAAAAAAGGCCAGGGCCAGTCTCGGGAAGCTGTCCTTTTCATGCCACCAGATAACTCCGTCGCCTATGGCAATCAGGAACAGCGCAAACACAACCGGGATCATGGTTGCAGGATATAATACTATGCACAAATATGCGGCTAAAGAGACAGGCAACCAGTGCCATCCAATTTTGTGGGAAGTTTGCCTCAACATTGATATGTATTCATGAGTGCAAAGCAGGCTTACCAGGGTGAATACTGCAATGAGCCAGCATCCTCCCAGATACATGGCACCCAAAACAATTGGGATAAAAATGACCGATACCGCCACTCGTTTTTGGAGTTCTGTCATGGCAGCTTAACGCCTCCAAATCTACGGTTGCGATCCTGGTAATCAAGCAGCGCCTTGAGCATTTCGGTTTTACCGAAATCCGGCCACAATGTCTCTGTGATATATATTTCAGAATAGGCGCTTTGCCAAAGCAGGAAGTTTGACAACCGTTTCTCGCCGCTGGTCCGGATGATCAGATCCGGATCAGGTTGCCCTGCAGTGTAGAGATAGCTGGAAAAAATCTCAGGAGTGAGGTTTTCGATCAGGCTCTCCTTTTTTTTGGCGTCGTGAACCAGCTTCCGGATGCCTTCCACGATTTCCAGCCTGCCTCCATAATTGAAGGCAATGTTGACACACATGCCTGTATTCTTATCTGTCATTGCTGCCAATTTGTGAATATCGACAAGATACTGAGGGTCCAGCTTGATGTCGCTGCCAATGATGCCGACCCTGATATTCTGTTTGTTGAGCTCAGGAATCTCTTTGAGCAGTCGTTCCTTGAGCATTTTCAGCAAGCCTTTGACTTCATCCTCAGGCCTGTTCCAGTTTTCTGTGGAAAAAGCATAGAAAGTAAGATACTTTAACTGGAGTTCCACCCCCAGTTCCACTACCTGCCTGATCGATTTTGCCCCTGCCCTGTGCCCATAGATTCGTGGTCTGCGCCTTTGCGTTGCCCAACGTCCATTACCGTCCATGATGATTCCTACATGAACCGGTAGTTTCGTGTGATCAAGCTTGGGGATTAGGGCTTTGTAGCTCATTTGCTGCTGTTTTTAGACTTAGCTTGTTCTTTCAACCAAGCGTAGATAAAGCCATCCAGATCGCCATCCATGACTCTGTCCACCGTGCCCACCTCATGGTTGGTACGGTGGTCTTTAACCATCTGATAGGGTTGGAACACATAGGATCTGATCTGATTCCCCCACCCTATGTCGGTTTTGCCGGATTCCTCCTTCTTCTTCTCGGCCTCCCGCTGCTCCTCATAGAACTGATACAGTCGGGATTTGAGGATGTTCATGGCTTTTTCCCTGTTCTGGATCTGGGAGCGCTCATTTTGGCAACTAACCACAATCCCTGTAGGCTGGTGGGTGATGCGGACGGCTGAATCTGTAGTGTTTACATGTTGGCCGCCGGCTCCACTGGAACGGTAAGTATCAATCTTCAAGTCTTTGGCATCGATCTCAACTTCGATGTCATTGTCAAACTCAGGATAAACATACACGGAAGCGAAAGAGGTCTGCCTTTTTCCTTGAGCGTTGAAAGGAGATATCCTCACCAATCTGTGGATTCCTATCTCAGCCTTCAGCATCCCATAAGCAAAACTGCCACCCACTTCAACTGTCACGCTTTTAATCCCAGCCTCTTCTCCGGGAAGCATGTCAATAACATTGAAGGAGTAGTTATTCCGTTCCGCCCACCGTGAATACATGCGCAAGAGCATCTCTGCCCAATCCTGGGCTTCAGTCCCTCCAGCGCCCGCGTGGATGCTGAAAACTGCATCGTTGCGATCATATTTGCCGTTCAGATAGCATTCGATTTCCGCCTTTTCAATAAACTGGCGCTGATTTTCCAGCGAATTGATAGCTTCACCGAAAAGATCTTCGTTGAAGTCTTCTTCCAGGAAGGAGATGTAGGTCTGCAGTTCTTCTCTGAGGTTATCCAGGGAATTGATGTGCTCAATCTGTTCATTGACCAGGCTCAGCTGCTTGGTTATCTTTTTCGCTTCCATCTGGTCATTCCAAAAACCGGGGCTGTTAATCTGCAGCTCCAGATGGGATGCTATTTCTTCCTTTTGATCCAGATCAAAGTAACCTCCTGATCTCACAGATTTGCGAGATCATAGCAGAGGCTTCTTTTTTATAATCAATGAATTCCATGTGTTACACCTAACTCAAAATTATTCCACTTATCTCCAATTATCATGGCTGCCCCTATTTGTCAATGCCAATATTTTTTATTGACAGAATAGGGTTATAGGCTGGTAATGTTAATACTGTTGGATACGCTGCTGTAACAGAAATGCGGCGTTTGACATACAATTCTAATACTGAGGTTTTATCGATGGAAATATTTGGATTACCGATATTATGGTTTGTAGCCCCACTTGGGGCTTGCATGGCCTTGGTCTTCGCGATGGTATTCTTCCGTCAGGTAAAGAGCGCAAACCCGGGCAACAGCAAGATGATAGAGATAGCTACCTATGTTCGCGAGGGTGCATTTGCATATCTAAAACAACAATACAAGGGTGTCACACTGTTTTTTATCGGGGCATTTATAGTTTTTCTTATAATGGCCTTGGGTCTCAAAGTATTGCATTGGCTGGTGCCTTTCGCTTTTTTAACAGGGGGATTCTTCAGCGGATTGGCAGGCTATATTGGCATGAATATGGCTACCCTGGCTTCCAACCGCACCGCCCAAGCTTGTTCGGAAAGTCTGAATAAGGGTTTGAAGATTGCCTTTAGGGGTGGAGCCGTGATGGGGCTGACAGTGGTTGGACTGGCTTTAATCGATATCTCCATCTGGTTTTTCGTGCTTAACCAGCTTCATTTTGAATTGCATCAGATAACCGTTATCATGCTAAGTTTTGGCATGGGAGCGTCCACCCAAGCCCTCTTCGCGCGCCTTGGCGGCGGCATTTTTACCAAAGCCGCGGACGTGGGGGCTGACCTGGTTGGAAAAGTGGAAGCCGAAATTCCAGAGGACGATGTGCGCAACCCCGCTACTATAGCTGACAACGTTGGTGACAATGTAGGCGACGTCGCAGGTATGGGGGCTGACCTTTACGAAAGCTATGCGGGATCTATCTTGGCAACCGCAGCCTTGGGGATGAGCGCAATCGCCACTCTGGGGCCCAAGTTTGCTGGCATGGAACTCAATTTTGTTATTGCTCCCATGGTTTTGGCGGGCATAGGTGCCCTTCTTTCCATTCTCGGTGTCTTTATGGTGAGCACCAAGGAAGAAGCTGATACAAAAGACCTGATGTTCGCCCTCAACAAAAGCGTATATGGAAGCTCCATCTTGATAGCCATCGTAGCATTCTTCGTTACCAAGTACCTGCTTCCCCCGGAGTATTACTTCGGAGTGTTCATCTCAACCGTGATCGGCTTGGTTTGCGGAATCCTGATAGGCTTATTCACAGAGCGAGACACCTCCCACAGTTACCGTCCCACAAGGACTATTGCCTCGCAAGGTGTGTATGGTCCAGCTACAGTTATCCTGGAAGGATTTGCTGTGGGCATGAGATCCACAGCGGCTCCAGTGATCACCATAATTATTGGCATTCTGGGTGCGTTTATCTGCTCTCATGGTTTTCAATCCATAGAAATGGGCTTGTATGGGATTGGTTTTGGCGCTGTTGGTATGCTCGCCACTTTGGGCGTTACTCTGGCCATGGATGCTTTTGGGCCGATAGCCGATAACGCCGGCGGAAACGCGCAAATGGCAAATCTACCCGAAAATGTGCGCGAGATTACAGACAATTTGGACAGCGTTGGCAACACCACTGCCGCCACTGGAAAGGGTTTCGCGATAGGTTCCGCTGCGCTCACAGCCATGGCTCTGTTGGCAGCCTATCTGGAAGAGGTGCGAACAGGTTTGACGTTTTTGGGCGACAGGTTGGGAAAGGTGATCCTGTTGCAGATCAACTACGGCGAAGGTCTGGTCAAGAATGTGCAGGTCAGCAAGGCTACAGTGGCTGATTTTATAAGCTACTATGAAGTGCACGTTTTGAACCCCAAGTTCCTGTTGGGTGTTTTCATCGGCGCGATGGTTACCTTTGTGTTTTCAGCGCTGACCATCAAAGCGGTTGGTAAAGCTGCGGGAAAGATGGTTGAAGAGGTTCGCCGCCAGTTCAGGGAAATTCCCGGTATCCTGCTCGGAACAGGCAAACCAGAATATGCAGAGTGCGTGAAAATTGCCACGATAGGGGCTCAGCAACAGATGTTATTGCCAGCGCTGGTTGGAATCCTGACCCCGGTCGTATCCGGTCTTATACTGGGTGTGGCTGGAGTGTTGGGGACACTGGTTGGAGCTCTGGTCTGTGGTTTTGTGCTGGCAATCATGATGAACAACGCGGGCGGAGCCTGGGACAACGCCAAGAAATATGTGGAAACTGGCGAGCATGGGGGAAAGTCATCCCCTGCCCACAAAGCCACTGTCGTTGGCGATACAGTTGGAGACCCCTTCAAAGATACTGCAGGCCCCTGTATTAATATCCTTATTAAGCTAATGAGCATGGTATCGGTCGTATTTGCGGGGCTCATAGTAACCTACTCCCTCAATGTGGAGACTATCCAGCCTCCATTCACCACTTTAAAAGTCAAGACATCACAACAGAACAAACTTGTCTATATTGACAAAGACTGTCTGGATAAGCATGAGTGCGAAAACTGTCCCGCCTTGCTCGAAGAATGCGCGGGCAATGCCAGACAGGATAAACCGCAGTCTATGCCCATCGGTGGAGAGACACCTGACGCGCAAACCAGTCCTGAACATTAAAGTAATCTTCCGGCACTGATCTGAAGCAGATTGACAACAAGTGGCGGAGCAGTTCCGTCACTTGTTTTTTGTGAACGGAGGAGAACTTACCACCACTTCGCTGGCTTCATAGGTCGGTGTCTCCGCTTGCTCCTCATCTCCGGTAGGCTCGGTCTCGATGATAACCTTCTTGTGGGCCGGCATGCGCTGTCACTAAGGTGGCGTCGACCATCTTGCCATGTTTGACCTCCAAACCCAAACCATGAAGTTCGTCCATGATGCCCTGAAAAATACTGTCAAACAATCCAGATCCGGCAAAGCGGTTACGCCAGCGGCAGATCGTGGATTGATCCGGCTTGCTTTCGGTGATGCTAAACTGGCAGAAATGCATAAAGAGCAGATTAGTTTTGAGATAGAATTCCATCTCAGGATCGGACAGGTCGTACCATGATTGTAACAGCATGACCTTAAACATCTTGAGCGGTTCGTATGAATCCCTGCCAGCTACATTCCTCCTGCTGGGATCCAAAGGTTCCAGGATTTTCTTTATTCTATGCCATTTGATGTTCTCATCCAACTGAAGAAGAAAGTGCTCAAGCTTGGCCAGGCTGTTCTGAATCTCGTAATCGGTCAGGGTCATTTTGTCTGTTCTCATGCTAAACTCCATCGTTGTGATGGAGTGACAATATATATAGCTAACAATCTTTTCAAGAATTATTTACACTATTTATTGCCTATCTTTTTACGCCATTCGCTTCACTGTTTGGAGTTAACTTCAGAGACTCATGTGCAAAGGTCTTCGTATGTATTATTCTTTCTCCCTGCAATTATCCCAGCAACATGAGTTCCATGTCCATATTCATCTTGAACATAGTAAGGATCCTGTGGCAATTCAAAAGCTAACGCGTTAAAGCCGTGATGACCATTGGCATCGGTATAAAGATTGTCTTCCAAATCGGGGTGAATTTGACCATAAAAAGAAGCTTCGGAATCGTTAAGCCCCAGGTCAATCCCTGTGTCAACAACTCCCACCAGTATGTCGTTACCATAATATGAATACTGATTCCAAACTTGATCCATACTGATCAGCGGCAATGCCCATTGATCATTAATGAGCGGATCATTATGTAACTCAAAGTAATAATTTGGCTCTGCTATTATAACTTTGTTCTCAGCTTCAAATAGAGTTACCATCGCTTCTACGCTGGGCTCATCTTTGTATTTAATGTAATAGCAGAAGATATCAATCCCACTATCCTGATATTCATATAGAAGTTCGAGGTAATGAATACTGTGTGTGCCCGACAGGGAATTGAACCACGTACAATTGGTTTTGAGCGAATCTGAATAAGACGTTAATATCTCAATTTCATCAAATGAGCTGAACATTAGCGATTGGGGAACGAATTCTGCGTATACGATAAGCGATATACAGAGCATAAGACACAGCAAAGTAATAGACTTCATGTTTTCCTCCATGAATTTAGTTTAGCACAATCTTCCTTGTTACTATTCTCTCCTTGTTGCCATTCAAAACTTTGCACCTGATCAAGTATATGCCAGCAGGTAGTTTTGGGTTAACTTCGATTTTCCATTCGGTCGTTGTTTGTTTCTCAAATGTTGTGCCAATTACACGTTGGCCTCTAAGATTATACATTTCAACACGTTCAATCAGTTGGTACTGTTCCGATTTGATCGTTGCTTTTGCTGAGAACGGATTTGGATATATAGACAATGAGTTGATACTGGGTGAATACACATTATCATCGATAGAAACATCATTGGTGTATGACAATACGATACATGGTGAAAAAAATGAGTGGTTTGGATTTAGAAGAAGTATTTGATCTTGTGCGTAGTCCCAATCCGTAAGAATCTCGAAGTAAAGCATAAGCTGTAAATGCTGCCATCCATTGCTAAGTGCATAGTTATAAGCATTTGTTACATCAAGCTCCCGCCAGCCCACTATATTATCATCGCTCATTATCCCAATGTTCTGCACAGAATCTGGGAAGTAAGAACTACCCGTAAAAGGCAGATCATATTGAACATGTGCAAGCATCATGAAGTAGGGTTCGCCATCATGCCAGATAGGGAATGTATGCGATTCAAAGTTCCCGTAACAATTTGCCTGGTAAACCTTGAAGGTGACCGAATTAAGTGAGTATCCTGCGTGGCCATAGAGGATCGGTATTGAATAATATGCCCTACTTGAAGTATTACATGCATAATTAAAACTGTACCCGTCGCCCACCCAGTCGTAGGTGCCAGAGGGGGGGGTGCCGTACATAATGAATGTGGCGAGAGGGTCTCCATGAGGATAAATATACATGTTTGCAACTGAATAAAGATCTATAGGAACACGTAAGGTATCTACAATGGAAGCCATTTCTTTGTCATATCCATGGGTGTTCTTTGTGTATCCAGTGTTTCCGAGTACACTTACCGATACAATGCTCTGTGAATGCAAAAAACCGACCACTAAAATAATCAGTGACATCGCTGACAAGTTTCTTATCGCAACCATCTATCCTCCAATGAAAGTGGTCAACAATTTTATCACGTCAACGTACTAAAGTCAGAACTAATTAGACATATTTAGGATGATCCATAAGAGATGATCCATCAATTCTTCTTACCTTATAACATCCCATACGAATCCAAGTTAATTCATGTGCCCTAATCTGTCAACATAATTTTCTGTCGCATCCTTATGCATCCGTATTTGTGATAATACAGGGGACTGCTTTCATTGCTCCGGATCGATGATCCAGTAAGTGCAAGGAACATAAATGGAAGCGAAACTGATGGATAGAATCAAAGAGCAGCTGGTCAGACATGAAGGTCTGCGACTGAAGCCCTATCGCTGCACCGCAGGCAAGCTGACCATCGGCATCGGCCGCAATCTTTATGACTGGGGTATCTTCCGGAATGAGGCTTATGCCATGTTGGAGAGAGATATCCAAGACTGCGAGCAGTGGCTAATCGATAAGATACCCCATATCTATAATAACCTCGATGAAGTGCGCCAGTCAGTTCTGCTCAATATGTGTTTCAACCTGGGTATCAAAGGATTGCTTGGTTTCAAGAACACCTTGGCTTTTATCAAAGCTGGCGACTGGGAACGGGCTGCCAATGGCATGCTCGCCTCTAAGTGGGCTAATACTACTTCGCTTGCATTATTACAACTGGTCTTTTCATCATTTCACATATCCACCATTCCATGGCGTGATCGTAGCACCTATATATTATGGGGGGAGGATGGGCCTCATTTGCGTCCGGCACTCTGGCGTGGGTCTTCCTGGGGTCAACCTTATAATTTATAAGGATGACCTAAGGATGATGACACCAAAGCCAGTAGTAGCAAAGGAGAGTGCTATGAAGGATATTGCGGAATGTACCGGTTTATTTATGCGGTTATCAAGGAATTGATACCGGCTACTTTTGACTGGGTAAGGCCTTTGCATAATTTCAGGCAATCGACTTCCCAGAATGGATTCGTGGCAGTTATCCACATTTTTCCTGGTAATTTCCGGCATCAACCCTGAAAATGCCCAGACATCTACCATTTTTGCGCTCTTTTCAGCCCTTTTTCTTCCTTATCGAACCCACTTCATAGAACTTGGACGGATTTTCCCTATACCGGGCTCAAAGAAATTACTTTCATAGCCCGTTTGATGTTGAAAGCCAGACACCTTATCTGCAGGTAGAATGTTGTCTTAAGAAGACCGATGTACCTTGTCCGGGCCCAACCATAGCTTCGTTTCAGTGAGCCAAAGGTTCTTTCCACCACATAGCGCTGCCTGGCGATTCTTTTGTTGCGTTCAATAGCTTGCCTGTTCTTGACAATATGTATAGCTAACAATCTAGTCAAGAACCAGTAACACTATTTCTTGCTTAGTTTTTACGCCGTTCGCTTCTAGGTTTGGATTGAGCTTACGAGACTAATGTGAAAGGTTTTGTTAACCCTTATCTATCCACTAGGTACTAGAGAGAGTCTCACTAGCTTTACATATCCCTCATATGCTGATCGCTCATTGATGACTAATTGAACGCTGACTAATCGCTGGACGGATTTTCGATGGGACATCAATGTGACTTCGGCAAGGTATCAGGGCAAGAGGGCGGAAAAGAAAAAAGCCCGGATTCACCATAATGTTTATCCAGGCTTTGCAATGGAGTGGAGCTAAATGGGGGACTCGAACCCCCGACCTGCTGATTACGAATCAGCTGCTCTACCAACTGAGCTAATTTAGCGTCATTCTCGAATCAACTTTATGTCAACAGGCTGCTCCAGAGTGTCGATAAAGGTGTGTCGGTGGGTTCTGGTAAATTCGCTGTCAGAGTGTGTGGCATAACTATTGCCTACCAACAGAGTGAGGTTCGGCGTAGTGGTCAGGGTCAGGTTGACAGTGCTGCTTTTAGTAAAATTGCGGGGATACCAGCATTGATCGGCTTTCAACAGAGAACTCAGTTTCTGTTGATCATCCAATCTGAAAGCCGGCATGGGCGTAAAATACCAGACTGTGAAATGGGGTGTATCTGGAAACAGATCATAATTCTTCAGATAGATGCCATAAAAACGGACCGGGCTCGTATCATACAACAGCGAAGAATCCGGTAGGGCTGGCTCAAAGAAGGAGAAATCAAGATTCTGGACAAAATAGTGGTTTTCAAACAGCCCCGAGACTGTGACGGACTGGATGAAAGTATTCTCCTCCAAAAAGAAGCCATAGTAAGCCATTGGATCAAGCTCCGCCTTGGGGATGGCAAACTCCGCTTTGGTGTAGAGCCTGCCCAACTCCGAAGAATAATATGAATCCAGAGTATAAAACTCCGCTTCCAGAAGCTTAAACCGCATCGCTACAGCGCCGTCTTCAGCAAATAAACCTGAAGCGAGCAACAGCAACATCAGCCAAAGAGCACTAAGTCTGCGCATAATAAACTCCTCTTTTTGTATATTATTCAATTCCAGTTTGAAGGCAAGGTCATTTTAGTCAAGGACTTTCTTGGCATATATTCCGTTTGAAAGTGGCTAAGAAGGCTTTCACAGATTAAAATCATTGTTCACATAAATATAATACAAACATAACTTATCGGCAAGGACATTATTTTCCTTGACGTAAGCAAGGCAGCCGAAAATTTGAAAATAAAGATATAAATCTATACAAATATAGGAGTAAGAAATGCAACGCAGAGTCATTATCATGGGCGCGGCTGGCCGCGACTTCCACAACTTCAACGTTTTTTTCCGTGATAACGCGGACTATCATGTCGTGGCTTTCACCGCCACTCAGATTCCTGGAATCGATGACAAGAAATATCCCGCGGAGCTTGCCGGAAGCTTATATCCCCAGGGTATTGAAATCCACCCCGAATCAGATCTGAAAGAACTGATCCAAAAAAATAATGTGGATCTGGTGGTTTTCGCCTATAGCGACCAACACCACGAAGTGGTTATGAACAAGGCCTCATTGGTCAATGCCGTGGGAGCCGATTTCATGCTCATGGGAGCAAAAAATACCATGGTCAAGACCTCCAAACCACTGGTCACCATCTGTGCCGTGCGTACCGGATGTGGCAAATCGCAGACCACCCGTACTGTTGTGAAAGCCCTCAAAGCTAAAGGGCTCAAAGTGGTATCAATCCGCCATCCCATGCCTTACGGCGATCTGGTGAAGCAGAGAGTGCAACGCTTTGCCGAACTGAAAGACCTTGAACTTCACAAATGCACCATCGAAGAGATGGAGGAATATGAGCCTCATATCCAGATGGGCAGTGTGATCTACGCCGGAGTGGATTATGAAGCGATCATCCGCGAAGCCGAAAAAGAAGCCGACGTTATAGTCTGGGACGGCGGTAATAACGATATTCCCTTCTATTGCTCCGACAAGCAGCTTAATATAGTTGTGGTGGATCCTCACCGCCCCGGCGATGAGATTTCCTACTATCCTGGCGAAACCAACATGCATCTGGCCGACGTGATCGTTATCAACAAGATCGACAGCGCAGATTTGGACGATATCAACGAGATTCGCGCCAATATCCGCATGATCAACAAGAAAGCCAAGGTTGTCGATGCGGCTTCACCGCTCACGGTTGATTTCCCGGAAATGATTTCCGACAAGCGCGTATTGGTGGTTGAAGACGGTCCCACCCTCACCCACGGCGAGATGACTTATGGGGCAGGCGTAATCGCCGCTGAGAAATATGGATGTGCCGAGTTGGTGGATCCCCGCGAATGGGCTGTAGGCGAGATTCAGGAGACCTTCGAAAAGTATCCTGATATTGGCACTGTGCTCCCAGCAATGGGCTACAGCGACCAGCAGATCAAAGATCTGGAGCACACTATCAACTCCACCGATTGCGATTCAGTGGTCATAGCCACGCCTATCGATCTTCGTCGTCTGATCAAGATCAAGCATCCTGCCTGCCAGGTTAGCTACGATCTGCAAGAGATCGGCAGACCCACAATCGAGGATGTCCTGAAGGATTTCTAAACAATCAACAGACTTGCTGGTACGGGCAGATGAACACGCATCTGCCCGCCGGCTTTTAAGGATGTAAAGGATTAACTGATATGAAGAAGACAGCAGTATTGGCTTTGGGCGGCAACGCTATCATAAAAGCAGGCGAGAAGGGCACTATCAGCCAACAGTTCGCCAATACCAGAGACTCACTGGTTGGGATTGTGGAATTGATCAGCCAAGGCTACCGGCTTGCTATAACGCATGGAAACGGCCCCCAAGTGGGTAATTTGCTTAGACAGCAGGAAGCGGGTGAGAAAGAAGGTCTGGCTCCCCTGCCTCTGGGCGTGTTGAACGCGGCCACGGAAGGGACAATGGGCTATATGATCGAACAAAGCCTGCAAAACAAACTCCATTTGCATGGTATCGACAAACAGGTTATTACCCTGATATCCCAGGTGGTTGTGGATCGCAACGATCCCAGTATGCTCAATCCTACAAAATATGTGGGCAGCACCTATTATAGCGCAGAACAGGCGGAGGAACTGAAAAAGACCCTGGGCTGGACTATGAAGGAAGACTCTGGAAAAGGATTCCGGCGCGTTGTTCCGTCTCCCTTGCCTCAAAAGATCATTCCAGCTGATACGATCAAGGAACTGGTAAAGCGGGGTGAAATCGTTATTGCTGTGGGTGGAGGCGGGATTCCTATCTATGTGGAAGACGACGGTACTTACGAAGGCGTTGACGCGGTAATCGACAAAGACTTTGCCAGCGCTCTTCTGGCAATAAACATTGAGGCAGACCTGTTTGTGATCCTGACGGGAGTGGATAAAGTTGCTGTGGATTATGGCAAGGAAAGCCAGAGGGATCTGGATCTTATGACTGTGGCAGAGGCAAAGCGATATTATGAAGAAAAGCAGTTCCCTGCCGGAAGCATGGGCCCCAAGATCAAGGCCGCGATCGACTTTATCGAGAGGGGCGGCAAGGAAGTGCTGATCACCTCAATAGACAGGATTGTGGAAGCTTTTGCGGGAAAAACCGGAACCCGCATTGTTCACTGATCTTGCATTGATTTCAAAAGAAAAGCCGGGCAGTGAAACCCGGCTTTTTGCTTATCTTGCTGAAAAATCAGCACCATTGTTCCACAAGTTTGGGGAGGATGTCTCCCGCCTTACCCTGGTGAAATTCGTCTATGTAGTCGCTGTTGGCCACTGTATCGAGATTAACAGCCATAGTGGAAGCTCCGAAGTATTTGGCAGTCATCACGAATCCCGCCGCGGGATAGACGTTGCCGCTTGTCCCTATGATCATTAATAAATCACAGTTTCTTAACTTGCCCTCTATTTCAGGCAGGTGATAGGGTATTTCACCAAACCAGACGATATAGGGCCTGAGCATCGATCCGCATTTTGAACACACAGGCAGATCGGGATCGAGGTCAATCTCTGCCGTGCGATACATTGCCAGGCATTTAGTACAGTAGCATTCATACAAAGTACCATGCATTTCCAACACTCCCGTGCTGCCTGCTTTGGTATGAAGGCCATCCACATTTTGGGTGATCAGACAGAAGTTTTTGCCCAGAAATTTCTCCAGTATCACCAAGGCAGCGTGACCAGAATTGGGTTGCGCGTCAATAGCCGCTTTGTAACGGGTTTTATAGAATCTCCAGACCAGTTTGGGGTCTCTGGCAAAGCCTTCCGGGGTGGCTACATCTTCCACCCTTTGATCCTCCCACAAACCGCCGCTATCGCGAAAGGTGCGCAAGCCCGATTCGGCGCTGATTCCTGCTCCGGTCAGAATCACCAACCGGGTATCTTTTGTAATCTGGATCATGTTAATGCTACTCCAGCTACTTGAGCATTATCATTTTCTTGGTCTGGCTTTTGCCGCCGCTGCTAAGCCTGTAAAAATAGACTCCGTTGCCAACAGGGCCTTTCGCATCATCCAAGCCGTTCCAGACCAGGCTATGTTGTCCCGCCGCCATGACTGAATCAAGCAGGGTTCGCACTTTCTGCCCTTTGATGTTGAATATCTCCAGTTTGGCTGCGGCAGAACCTGGCAGGGAAAAGCGGATAGTGGTTTCCGGATTGAAAGGATTGGGGTAGTTCCCTTGCAGGGCAAAACTGGGCTCAGGGACTCCCGGCTCATCGATTCCGAGCGGATCGGATTCCACTCTCACGTCGTCAATATACCAACCCTCTCCGGTCACGTAACCGTCAGAGCCAAACAGGAAGCGGAACTTTGCTGTGCCGCTATAGTTTGAGAGATCGAACTCTGCGCCAGTCCAATCAAAGCTTCCTGAGTAAACCGGAGTGTTGGCAGGATAGGGTGAGGCGTTGTTGTTATAGATCCTTTGGGGATATCCGCCTACAGGTGCGATTGATGTCCATTCACCGTTGTTCACTGAAATCTGCACAGTTCCGCCATCCCAGGCGTATTGTGGGTTATTGTGGATTTCGGCATTCATCCAGTGATTGAAGAGGAGGCGGCTGTTTTTACCCAGGTTGAAGATTGGGCTTTCCAGGGCACCATACGCGCTGCTGGAATAGTTGGAAGTACCATCTCCACCAAATTTCATCGAATAGTTGCCGTTGGATGTGCAATTTCTGGCGTTGCTGCGATGCCACTGGTTGACAAAACCTGGGGAGGGAGCAAAAGAAGACCAGCCCATCATATCGGGTTCAAAGTTGTAGTTGAGCATGCCCAGATAGAGAGTGAAATTCCCTTCCAGGACGTTGCCATTTTCCGCGCTGAGCAAATATCCAATGTCAACGGAGGTGTTGAGAGGCGCGCCGGAAGAAATCAGTACATTGAATGCACTTTCACAGTTAGCGTAACTATCCGCTCCGATGGGGGAGAGGTTTACCTCGAAGGCGGACAGGGTCACCCAGGGATTGTCACTAAAAAGCAGCAGCATGGGGTTGTAGGCGTTGCCTGAGCCGCTGTTTTGGACCAACAGGTTCAATGTGGGATTGTCACCCGGAAGAATCAGATTGTTGGTATTGATAAACTGGTATGAATCGATGCTGAGCATAGGGGAGTTCAGCTCCAGATTCATCGGCGTGGTGGCTGAATATCCGTCGAAATTTGCTACGAAAGCTATGTTTGCCACCTGATGATCGTCGAAGTTTCCAATGATCCTGATACTGAAGAAACCACTTATCAAAGAAGTCTCGGCTGCGGCAAGAGGATCGAAACTGTAGCTGCCGCTCAGAACCTCGATGTTGGGGGAGTTGCTGGTCAGGGTGATAGTTCCGGGGTTGCTTTGGTTGACAAGCCCCACGTTTTCGATGGTTACATCCAAGCTTACAACCTCTCCGGTATGATACAGGTTGTCCTGATCCAGAAACTGAACGCTGGACGCCACTATGTAGGGCATGTCGCTGGCTTGCACAGTTATCTGAGAATGGTAACCGATATAATTAGCCGCGTTTATATACAAGTCATAGTTTCCAGGTACAAGCGGTTCAATCAGAGAGATGTTGATTAAACCACCTGTATCCGCCTGGCCTTCAAAGATAATTGTATCACCGCTTTTCAGCCTCAGATTTGCCAGAGGCGCGTTGGTCAGCACCTGATAGCTGTTCAAGCCCACAGTCCAGTAGGAAGGAAGTTGAACAGACAACTGAGTTGGAGTGGCTGTCCAGACGGACATGGCCGGGTCGCCGATCAGATTGGTCTCATAGGTAACCCAATACATTACCGGGGAATTCTGTATATAGGGGATATTGTCGATCTTGCTATCCATCAGAGCTACGCCAATGGCATTGATGTATTCGCCAAAGAGAGCGTCTATGTATTGCCGGTGAAAGTATTGGGAAGCACCGTCTGTGGAACCTTGCATGCCCCAACCATAGCGCGAGTGGGAGATCATGGCAGCCGCGGCGTTGTTGATGCTGGTAAACTTCTCTGTGATGCAGTCTGAAACATAGTAGCCGGGAGTGGTTTCGCGGTTGTCGAAAGCCCCTGCGTAGCAGCCCTGCGTGAAAATCACCGAGAAGTTATGATTGATGCCATTGTTGGTAAGCGAGCTGTTGGTCACGTTGCTATTGTTGAAGCGCATGCAATAGGTAGTGGCTGAGTGTCCGAGGTGATTAATAAGATTGGGCCCATTGTTCATTAGAGGCCGTAATTGGTTTATGGTCCAGGCATCCGCGTAGCCATAGGTTCTATCATACAAAGTGGTGGTGTTCCAATCCGTATCAACACCTACCGTGGTATATCCATGGGCGCTGCTTCCGCCGATCATTTCATCCATATAGTCGCCACCCCAGGTGGGGCCATCCCACAGCCATTCGCCCACAAACAGCACGGATTCAACCTCTGAGATTACAGGTTCATTCTGATACTTGCTGGTCTTGTTGATGAAACTGGCGATTTCCTCATCGGAATTGTAGCAGAAACGGCCTACGGCAACATCCTGGACAAGGTCTGTCTCGTAGTATTCACCCCAATAGTTGTCCCCATCGTCGTTCCAGGTGCCATCCAGGCAACCGTAATACATATCCGCCGGGATATCGGCATCAACCTGGTCACCCTGAGAGAAGCTCACATAAAAACCCCGGTGCGGAATAACGTCTGTATCACCAGCCAAGAGTACATAGCGTAATGAGTTTTGCGAGTAAAAGCTGATGATAAAGTTGCGGATTTTTTCCTGCAGGTCAATGCCCGTGAATTGGCTGGCTATTTCCTGGACGGGTTTCATATATACGCTGTAACCCTTGGCGTTGTATAAGTCCTTCAAAGGCTGCCACTGGGTCTGTTTGGCGGAATCGTAAATAATGAGATATTCAAAACCAACAGTGCGTTCTTGATAGCGTGGTAACCGGTCAGTATTGTCCACAGAATTTGTAAGCCTTGTATATGTGTAAGCGTCTTCTTTTTTCAACCGCATAGATTCGCTGGCACGGGACGAGAGAGATGTGACAACGGTCACAGAAACTGTTTGGTAGAATTTGAGTAAGCCTTCCTGGGGATAATATTCAAATGGGCAGAAAGCCGTGAAATTGATGGGGTGTCCACAAAGAAACTGAGTGTTTGGCCCATTGTTATCTTGAACTGGATACGCCTGCGCGCTGCCATAAATGGTTTGATCAGCTGTCACAGGCAAAGGCAGGTCGGTCTGTGACAATGGGTATTGAGACTGCAAGTGGATGATGGGTTTATCCAACTGATAGGTGCTTGGATTCATTTTCTTGATCTGGATTGCCACCGCTTCCTCGCCATTGGGCAAGAGCAGCTTTGATCCGATCCAAGGCAGGTTGGGAGCTCCAGGTTCACCCAAAGCCTGGCCGCCATCAAGCTTGATCACATAGTTGTCACCCTGGACTTTTAAACTGGGCAGGGGGAGATTATACACATGCGTCAGATCTGCAGTTAGGAACGCGATTCCTAATATTATTGACAGGACAAGGATCACTCTTTTCATTTAGACCTACTATCTTAAATTGAATATTGCTTGGCTAATTATGCAAAGATTGTTCCAAGTGATGGTTTTCTTGTGAGCTTTATCCAATATTATACCTCGATTTGCCACATTGACCAAACTACAAACGCAAAACACCACTCTTACGCACTACCTCGTTTCTTATTTATTCATAATAATACCTGCAACAATCCTCAAATTGCGTCATAGCTCCGTCCTTTGCTGCTACAGGCTTTGGCACCATCATCCTTAGGTCATCCTTATAAATTATAAGGTTGACCCCAGGAAGACCCAGACCGGAACCCGGGATGCAAATGAGGCCCACCCCTCTATATATATAGGTGCTACGATCAGGACGTGGAAAGGTGGAAAGGTGAAATGGTGGTTTAAAATTCATAGCGTCACATATAGTTTGGTTGCCATCCTAAAACTTACGCTGAAAAGTAAGGAGTTATGGCAAATGGGAAAAACTGGGCTTGACACGATTTGCTTGTCATGCCGTTATGGATAACATATGGGAGATAGAAATGCGCCGACTATTATTACTTATGTTTCTTTGGCTCGCAGTTATCAAAGCTGGTAAAACTAAATCATGCGAGGAATAACCAATGCCTGTAAAAGCTAAAAGAAATGACAGCGTGGCTTTTGTGAAAACCAGCCCATATCACTTATCCGCGGAACTATGCTTAGGAAACACAGAGCATGAGATAATCGATCTTGACCATGAGTAGAGATTATTCAGAATGCAGTGATCAGACGATTTGTTTTAGGATCGGGGAATATTTTCCCTTGACAGAAACAAGCCTGATTAAAGTTTGTAAACTTACTTTGAACATAGAACAGCGCCGGGGGCGTAGTTCAGTTTGGTTAGAACGTCTGCCTGTCACGCAGAAGGCCGCGAGTTCGAGTCTCGTCGCTCCCGCCATAAATTGGACGTCAGGATTGGCGTCCTTTTTTCATTTGAGTAACTAAGCACTATGGCAGCCATCATCTTCGGTCTTTACAACTTGATATTGGAAACAGCATTTTTGTTGTTTTATCCGCTAATCTGGTTGATTTGCCTGGGAAAGCATTACACAGATTCCCTCAAACCCCAGGGCAGCAACAGCGAAGGGGGAATATTACTGCATGCCGCTTCAGTGGGAGAAGTCAACGCCGTCAAACCATTGCTGGTGTCTCTGAAGCAGAAGTATCAGGATAAAAAGATTGTGATCACCACAAACACGGTTACTGGTTTAAAAGCGGCGAAGGCAGTACATCCACAATCATTTCTGGCAGTGATGGATATAAGGCATTTGCGGAGAAAACAACTTGCGATAGTAAATCCCAGTTTGATCATTATCATGGAAACCGAGATTTGGCCCAATCTCTTGCATGAGGCCGCGCGCCAAAATATCGCTGTGGTATTTGTGAACGCACGCTTGTCGGGAAAGTCATTGCAAAACTATGCACGGATAAAGTGGATGCTCAGATACCTGCAAAAACCCATTCGCTGCATTATCAGCCAGTCAGATGCCGACAGTGGAAGGTTCAAGGGTATTTTTGATGTGCCAGTGCATACTGCGGGTAATCTGAAATTCGCACTCAAGTTGCCTGAGTATGATTTTGCATCGACAAGGAGGCGCTTGGGTTTTGCGGAGAAGGATTTCATTATCTGCTTTGGCAGCAGCAGACCGGGGGAAGAGGTGATGCTAAAAGCTATCCTGCCCGAGCTACAATCAACAATTGAGCGTTTGAAATTCATCATTGCCCCCCGCCACCCAAAAAGAACAAATGAAGTGGCCACGATCTTTCCGGAAGCAACCCTGTACACACAGGTTGATGAAAATGGTAGCGGGGTTGGCGATGTCCTGATAGTAAATACCATAGGGCATTTGAACGAATGTTACTCGATTTGCGACATTGCCATTGTGGGTGGTTCGTTTTACAATTTCGGAGGCCATAATCCCTTGGAGCCTGCCTATTATGGAAAGCCGATAATCATTGGCGAGTATCATCAATCTTGCCGCGAATCAGTAAAAGCATTGGACGGAGAATCCGCAATTCTGGTTTCCAATGCTTCAGACTTAGCTGAAAACATCATAGATTTGCACAGAAATCCGGAAAAGCGTACGAGCATGGGGAGCAAGGCACAGAAATGCCTGGAAAGATACTCGGAAGCTTTGCACAAGCACATGGAGTTGTTGGAAAGATGGATCAGCTAAGAGAAGCAATGTTTTACCGCAAAGTGGGGGAGAGCGGGGTGGTCTGCGATCTCTGCCCCCACCATTGTAACCTTACAGCAGGGCAATCTGGTAAATGCAGGGGAAGAGAAAACCAGGACGGCAAGATGATTGCCGTCAACTATGGAAGAAATATGGGGCTGGGAGTTGATCCCATCGAGAAAAAACCCCTGTATCACTTTCGACCTGGTTCAAAGATTATTTCCCTGGGAGCAAACTCCTGTAATCTGAGCTGCTTCTTCTGCCAGAATTATGGATCCAGCCAGTTCAAGTGCAACACTGAATATTTAAGTCCCCAGGAACTGTTTGAATTGGTTCGGAAATTCAGCATAAAACAGCCTATGCAAGTTGCGTTTACATACACTGAGCCCTTTACCTGGTTTGAGTACATTTACGATTTGACCGGCTTGGCTCCCGATGTAGATGTTGTCCTGGTTACCAACGGATATGTGAATAGCGAACCTTTGCAGTGTCTGTTACCAAGGATTAAAGCGATGAACATCGACTTGAAATCCATACGGCCACAATTCTATAAAGATCATTGCGGAGGCCAGCTTGAGCCAGTAATGGATACCATTCGTACCGCTTACAGTGCCGGTGTTCATCTTGAGATCACCAATCTTCTGATACCTGGCCTGAATGATACCGACCTAGATATCGGTCTGTTGGCTGAATTTGTCGCATCTGTAAACAGGGATATTCCCTTGCATATCAGCGCATACCATCCCGCATACAAATCGGATATCGAGGCGACGAGGGCAAAGGATGTCATCCGCGCTTGTGAAATAGCGTCGCGAAAGCTATCCCACGTATATGCGGGCAACATCATGGCAAGCAGTTATTCGGCAACCAATTGCCCTCGTTGTGGGAAGGAAGTGATCTCATCGTATAGAAACAAATCCTGGATCACTCCAACAGGAAAATGTCCAAACTGTGATTTTCAGATCTATGGTGTGTTCTGATGCTGAGACTGATCCGGGAAAACCTGAACCTGGCAGATGTGATGCTTTTTATCGTCATTGTGATCGTTGTTGTTTTGACATCCTACAAGATGGTGCAGAAAAGGGAAAACCGCAGAGTTTATATCATCAAAGAAAACCGCTATTGGGCAGATTATCCGCTGTCGCAAGATCGGACAATTGTGATTGACGAACACAACACGCTGAGGATTGATGACGGAAAAGTAAGAATGTTGAAAGCCGATTGTCCTGACAAACGCTGTGTAAAACAAGGTGCCAGCGATTTGTTGCCGATCATCTGTCTGCCCAACCACTTGGTGGTGGAGATCAGATCCACAAACCAGAAAAGAACATTGATTATCCAGTAAGAGTTTAATAGATGCTTAGATTTGCTATTTATACTTCCAATCATGGGTTTGGCCATGCAACAAGAATGGCAGCCCTGGCGGAGGAATTGAACAGATTTGGCGTGTTCGTCCATCTGCGTAGTAACAGGCCAAAACATTTGTTTGGCAACCTGAATCCGAATCTATCCTCGGTTGAAGATATGAGTATGGATTTCGGGGTTCGCCAGTATTCCAATCTTGACTGCGATATAGAGAGAACGAAAAGTGGACTTTTCCAGCTAATGAGTGAGCGAGCAGAGATTCTGGACAGGGAAACTGACTTTATACGCCAGGAAAAAATCGATCTGATCATTGCTGATATCCCTTGGCTGGCAATCGAGGTAGGCACTTATTCCCGTATTCCTGTTTTTGCCATTTCCAACTTTGATTGGCTGTTCATTTTCTCAGATTTATTAGCCGCACATCCAGAAATGAGACCCCTGTTAAATAGTATTTACGGTCTTTACCAACGAGCCGATCACGCTTTCAGACTCCCTTTCAGTTCAAGCAAAAGCATGGGAGCATTCCGCAGGTGTGAAAAAGTGGGGCTGTTGGCAAGAAAGAAGGAATCATACACGGATTTGCGCGCTGATTTTGGCATTAGTCAGGACACTCCCATGTTAACCTGCGCGTTTGGGGGTGATGCCAAATTTAACTTAGATATTGATAAACTTTGCGCCTCATTTCCAGGAATAGTTGTTTCCAAGCATCAAGATAAAGTTGCTGAAAACCATGTGGCGGTTGACGCGGAAACGGATATGCTGGATTTTATCCAAGCCAGTGACATACTGCTTACCAAACCTGGTTACAGCAGCTTTGCTGAGGCGGTTCAGTTTGGAACAACGCTGCTCTACCATCCTAGAAAAGGGTATCCTGAAGATGGGATATTGATTGATGGACTTAAACCCTACCTTAATAAATGCCAGTTGGATGAATTCCCAAACTCTATCAGGGAATGGAAACTGAAATTTAATAAGATCTTTAAACAACGTAAGACACCCAGAAAGGTAAAGAACTGCAACAGTCAAATAGCTGCTAAATTGATTCAGCGCTATATCGATCTCAGATACCAAGGGTCAAAGCTGATCTCGGTTTTTGATACTGGATCCAATAATATGAATTATCTGCTTCAACAACAGGACAGCGGGAAAATAATACACAGCGCTCAGATCAACACGGGTTTGGGAAAGAACCATAAGGTATTAGCTGATGGCAGTATCTCTGTTCCATCGTCATCTTTGAGTGCTTATAAACAATCTCTTAGTCGTTTTTTATTTTACGATAAAAACATTGATTCAGAGAAACGTGTTCTGGCAACAGGAATCCACCGCAGGTTAAAGGAACAGGGCAAAATACGGGAATTCTTTGCCCAAAAATGGAAGATGCCCTACCAAGTGATAAGCGCATCTGATGAGCTTGAATTGGCTTTGCTTACGGCTAAGAACAGTTTGGCTTTTTCTGCCCATGCACTTGTTGTAGATATAGGTGGGTTTAGCACAGAATTGATTTATGTAGATGAACGAAGTAAATCTGTGCAATATAGCCTGCCTGTGGGGTTGCTGACACTAAGGTCATATCTATCACAGCATAGTGACTTTGAGGATTATCTAAATACAAAGCTATCAGCAGTGCCGAAGTTTAATGCTGATCAGTTAGTTCTTATCGGTTTGACAGGGATATTCTTGGTGAAAGCCATAAAAAGAATCCGGCGATACGATCCCCAATACTTAGATAGTATTAAAGTTAGTCGATCAGAACTGGAACAGTTCTTTGAAGACCTGATATCCGGAAACGCAACAGATATGACTGAGTTTATGGTTGAGCCAGACTCATTGGATATTCTGAAAATCAGCGCAAGATATATCATTCTTCTGCTGGACAGATTTCGCAGTCAGGAATTCTTGACATGTTACTATGGTATTTCCGCAGGACTTATCCATATGAAACCAAAAAGACGAAAACAACTGGGAAAATGAAAGGAACCTTCTTTATAGAAACCTATGGCTGCCAGATGAATGTATCTGATAGTGAATTGGTGACGTCAATACTTATTAATGCCGGGTGGAAACCTGCTGAAAGCATAGATGATGCCGATCTGTTGCTATTCAACACATGTTCTGTCAGGCAACATGCTGAAGACAGGGTGTTAGGACGTATAGCCAACGAAAAATCGAGAAAGCAAAACAAACCCAATCTCAAGATTGGAGTCTTAGGCTGCATGGCTCAGAGAATGGGGAAGAGGCTCAGGGAAATTGAAAGCGTGGTTGACTATGTGGTGGGGGTTGACCAGTATCATCTTTTGCCATCCATGCTGGAAGAAGAGACTCCTCTGAACGTTTCATTTGATTACACGCAGATATACCCAGGCATTCCGCCTGCTCATTCAAACAAAACAAATGCCTTCATAACCATTATGCGAGGCTGTAACAATTACTGCACATATTGCATAGTGCCCTATGTACGGGGTCGTGAAAGAAGCGTATCGATGGATAACATATTGAATGAAGCAAAGAAATGCGTGGAACAAGGTTTACGCGAGATAACACTTCTCGGCCAGAATGTTAACTCCTATGAATATAGTAATATCCTTTTCCCAGAACTATTGAACGAGTTGTGCAAGATTGAAGGATTGTATAGGCTCAGATTTATTACTTCACATCCCAAGGACCTATCAGATCAGCTTATTGAAATGATGGCCAGGCAGCCTAAGATTTGCAATCATATTCATTTGCCGCTTCAAAGTGGTGATAATTCTGTTCTCCTTGCTATGAACCGCAAATATACCATTGAACATTACATTAACCTGATTGACAAATTGCGTAACGCAATTCCTGACATAGCGATAACCACAGATCTTATAGCAGGTTTTCCAGGGGAGAATGAAACTTGTTTTGCGAATACTCTCACAGTATTGCAGAATATTCGTTTTGATTATGCCTTTTGTTTTAAGTATAGTGAGAGATCTGGAACAATGGCCGCGGAGTATATTAACCAGATTCCTGAGAGCGTTAGATTGAAGCGCTTGCAAACTATGATTGACTTACAAAGAGACATTACTCTGCAGAAGTTTCGAGATCAAATCGGGAATACCGTGGAAGTATATGTCGAGAATTTTAGTAGAAAGTCTTCTCAGCAAGTTTCAGGCAAAACCAGAGATTACAAAATTGCGGTTTTGCCAGGCAGCAAATCGGATATTGGCACACTTAAAAGTGCTACTGTCAAAGACGCAACATCAGGCACTCTGATATGTGGATAATCGCTTAATGAAGCTTATTGATAATGCATGTTATGTAAACTATCATGGGGATATGTTATCTTTGTGTTGTAATTGCGGATATCATCCCCCTCTCCCATTTATAAATTGAGGTAGTTAAGCTATGCGAAGCATGACAGGATTCGGCAAGGCTCGGGTAAGTGAAAACAATATAGAGGTCGATATTGATATAAAATCTATCAATGGTAGGTTTTTGGATTTACGTATCTACTTGCCTCGTGAATTGAACTATTATGAGCATATAGTACGCAAACAGTGTTTTGAACATCTCTCCCGTGGCACGGTAGATGTCAGGATTACTGTCACAGATCACAGGGAACCAAATATCAAACTGAATCCAACCAAGCTAATTAAATATCATGAGATAGTACAACAAGCTCATGAAGTGCTTGGTATTTCTGGTGAAATCGACATGAGTTTTTTATTGAATGAACCTGGAATAATTGAAATTGATGGAAGACCAGAAGATGATAAAGAACTAAATGAATCACTTGACAATGCATTGAGCACTGCTCTTGACTCACTTATAGAAACGCAAAAACAAGAAGCTATAAGTATTCGAGATATACTGGAAAAATCATGTAGGTTTATCCAAACACAATTGACACTGGTTGAATCAGAATTCAACCATATAAGGAAGAACTATTTAGCTCCATGAAAGCTAGGACAACAGAGTTACTCGGTTCATTTGCAACTGAGAATCTTGAACAGAGACTATTTCAAGAGATCGCCCTGTACATCGATAAATACGATATACACGAAGAAATAACGCGCTTGCGAAGCCATATTAATACTCTTTTAGAATCCCTAAAACGAACAGATGAAATAGGCAAGAATCTAAACTTCATTCTTCAAGAAATGCAAAGGGAAGCCAATACTCTGGGATCGAAGTTTTCAACTGCCAAATCATTTACCTTTATACTATCCATCAAAGAGGAAATAGAAAAGTGCCGGGAGATTGTTCAAAATGTCGCCTGAACCTCTTCTAACCTGGCGATCATGGCCGTTTGTTGAACGCTTGTGGACGTCGGTCCTTTTATGTGCATTCCTTGTTTTCTTGGCAGTATATCTCTGGATACTTGCAGTCCAGCAATGGCAGATGCCTTATTTCTATTTTTTGGGTATGGCGTTGATTTTGGGCAACCTTCTCCCCTACTTCATTCCTACAACCTACTGCCTTTATGAATATGAGATTGTGGTACATTACTCACTGCTAAAAATCACTAGGCGGTATTCGGACTTTGGATGTTTCTATGCCGATAAGCGCGGCATCATGCTGAGCACCTTCAAGCTGCCTCGCAGGCTTGATCGGTTTAGAGGACAATCGCTGCGTTTCTCAAAAGACCAATATGAAAAAGAAGCGCTGATTGAAATACTTACCAGAAAGATTGGTAAACAGTATTAGGGAGTTTGCTTGGGAATTAAAGACATCCAGGAAAGATTATTAACACTTCTTGCCGATACCGGTAATAAAGGATTGTCTTATAATGAGATTGTGAGACAGTTGGATTTGGTAAGAAAGGAAAAGTCCCTTTTGTCCGAAGCGTTACAAGACTTCATAGAATGCGGTAAAATGGAGAAACGCAATCGCAAATACAGACTGATCGATACCAATTTGAAAGATAAGCCTAAAAACAGTGCAACATCAAAACCAGGTTTGATAGAGGGCCTATTTGACGCTACCCCGCTATCCAGAAATCAGTCATTTGCCTTTGTTCGCACAGAGCAGGGTGATTTTTTCATCGGCGCAGAAGATACGTTAAATGCCTATCATGATGATTTAGTGAGCGTCGAGCCTCACTATCGAAATGGCAAGGCGAATTACGCGCATGTAAGGCGTATCATCAAAAGAGCCAATGAAACCCTGGCGGGCGACATAAGAATTGCCAATGATAAAGCCTACTTTCTCTGTACTAATCCCAAAATCCACAACTGGTTTGAAGTTAGCGATCTAAATTCAGCCACTGACAGCAACAAAGTGGTTTTGCAGGTAACAAACTGGGGAACCCCCCTTTACGGTAAAATGCCTGTGGGTAAAGTTATTGAAGTGCTTGGACTGTCTGGAGACCCGCAGGTGGAGTTGATGGGGGTCATACGCCAGTACAAATTGCCTTTGGAGTTTCCTGATTCTGTTCTCTCTGAAACTGAATCTTTTTCCGATCAGATCAGCGCCGAAGAGCTGAGTTCCAGAAAAGATTTTCGTAACCTGTTCACTTTCACGATTGATCCAATATCTGCAAAGGACTTTGATGATGCGATTTCTTTGGAAAAGCTGAATAATGGCTGGCGTTTATACGTGCATATAGCTGATGTTGCGCACTATGTCAAAATGTCGGGTTCGGTGTTTGCAGAAGCGGTAAAGCGTGGGAACAGCTTCTACTTTCCCAAAAAAGTAATTCCCATGTTGCCAGAGCGACTTTCGAACAAGATATGCAGTCTGAGGCCTCAGGAAGATAAACTGACACTAACTGTTATAACGGATTTTAATACGGGTGGTAAGATCACTAAACAGCAGCTGGTTGAAAGCGTGATATGCAGTGATCAGCGCCTCGGCTATGAAAAAGTGGACGCATTTTTTGAGGGGAATGATAATGATTTATCAGAGCAGCTACAGCAATCTTTAAACAATGCGAGGGAACTGTCTGCGCTCCTAACTGACATTAGGCTTCGCAATGGATATATTTTCTTCGACCTTCCAGAGCTGGAATATGAGTATGATAATGAGGGTTTTATCAAAAGACTTACTCTGGCTGATGAGACAGAATCTCACAAGATCATCGAAAACTTCATGCTGGTAGCCAACGAATATATTGCCAAAAAGTTGACTGAGCTCTCCCCCACTACCCTATACAGGATACATGAAGACCCGGATCCAGCCAAGCTGCAGTGGGTGGTGGAGCTGCTATCTCATTATGGTGTTAGCTTCTACCAAAGGGATTCTCTGAATGCCTCTATCCAGTATCTCTTGTATTCGATGCCAGATCCAGACTATCATAAGGTCTTTGACAGGATAATTCTGCGCAGTCTCAAGAAAGCAAAGTACTCAACAGAACATATCAGGCACTTTGGCTTGGGTATGGAATACTACACTCACTTCACCAGCCCAATCCGTAGGCTTTGCGATCTTGTGATACATCATCTGTGCAAAATCCATATACTGCGCAGCAGCAAAGAGAAGATATCCCCCACTCAATTGAAACGATTCGCATCCATTGCCACAGAACAGGAACTACAGGCGGATCAGGCTGAGCGTGATATTGAACGGATTTATAGTCTGGCATATATGAAAGGCCATATTGGCGAATCATTCAGCGGAATGGTAATATCAGCCAAATCCGCAGGGCTGATAATACGTTTAAACGAAATACCAGTCAATACTATTCTTAAAACCGAGCAATTCACGGGTAGGGGATGGAAGTATTTGGAAAAAGAAATGAGATTTGTAAACACCTATAACAAAGATTATTACCAGCTGTTAGATAAAGTACTTATTAATATCATTGATGTTAGTGATGATATATACGTTGAATTACAAGATACCAATGTTGCTCACATCCATAGTTTCCAAAACCCACCTTATGATAGTACGGGATTACCTGAAGCAGCATCGCACCTGAAAAAAGGAAAAAACAAACGAATTGCAGTTGACGATAAGCGCGCTCGTATAAAAATAGGCCAAGCAAAACATAAGCAGAGAGGAAAGAGATGAAAAGGCCAATTGGCATATTTGATTCAGGTGTGGGTGGACTGACTGTTTTCAAGGCAATCAGAGCAGCTTTTCCCGAAGAAGATCTGCTATACTTTGGCGACACTGCCAGGGTTCCATATGGGCCAAAGTCTCACAACACCATTATCGAATACTCGGTCCAAAACGCTCGCTTTCTCCTTCAGAAAGGCATCAAGATACTTATTGTAGCCTGCAATACATCTGCTGCCGTGTCTTTGGATGAACTCTGCCACCTAACCAACATCCCCATAATAGGCGTGATCACACCTGGTGCGGAGGAAGCTCTGCGGAGCACACGAAATCATCGCATTGGCGTAATCGGTACTGAAGGAACCGTCAGATCCCAAGCTTATACAAGGGCGATCAGCAAGCTGATGCCGGATGCGGTGGTGTTTTCTAAATCTTGCCCCCTCTTCGTCCCCTTGGTTGAGGAAGGCTGGACTGACCACCCAGTTGCCAAAGCGGTCGTGCATGAATACCTGCACGAATTGCAGCAATCGGATATTGATACTCTGGTTCTTGGTTGCACTCATTATCCTTTATTAAGAGATCTGATCTCCCAAGTTATGGGTAACCAAGTAACTCTGGTGGATAGCGCGGTAGCTATCACAGCATATTTAAAGGCTCTGTTGCCTGCAAACACAGACGGAAAATCAGGTAAAGATATCTTTTATGTCAGTGACAATGAGGACAAATTTGAACAGATTGCCAAACGAATCCTTGATAAGGACATCGCTCAATTGCGTCGCGTGCGTCTGTTTGAAAGCTGGTTTGAATAAATAATAATAGATACGAGGTAAATACTATGGATCCCATTATTTTAACAGCAGCTATAACTGGTGCGGAAACGACCAGAACAGATCAGCCAAATCTCCCCATCACTCCAGAAGAACAGGCAGCGGAAGCGAAGGCTTGCTATAAAGCCGGTGCCAGAGTGATACATCTCCATGTGCGGGATGACGATGGCAACCCGACCCAGAGCATGAAGCGGTTTCAAGATTCCATTGAGGCAATCCGTGCTGCTGAACCAGAGTTAATCATTCAGATAAGCACCGGCGGTGCCGTTGGAGAAGCTTTTGAAAAACGTTTGGCCCCCTTGAGCCTGCACCCTGATATGGGCACTTTGAATGCAGGCACTCTCAATTTTGGAAACGACATATTTATCAATCACCCCGCAGACATTGTTAAGCTGGCTGAGGCGTTCAAACAGTACAATGTGGTTCCAGAGGTGGAGGTTTACGAGTCCGGGATGATCGACTATATTGGCAGGCTGGTAAAAAAAGGGATCATCACCCATACTCCTCTGCATGTCCAATTTGTTCTTGGTGTTCCGGGAGGGATGAGTGGTACACCTAAAAATGTGCTTTATATGAAGGAGCACCTCGCGGAAATCATCCCAGGAGCTACCTGGGCTGTGGCGGGGATCGGCAGATATCATATCCAGGCTTCTCTCACGGCAATGGTGAGTGGAGGACACATCAGAGCAGGATTTGAAGACAACATATTCTACCACAAGGGAGTATTGGCAGATTCAAACGCCCAGTTAATCGCACGCCTGGCTCGCATAGCTGAAGAAATCGGAAGGCCTTTGGCAACACCTGATCAAACCCGGAAAATCTTGGGTTTGTAGGATAAAAAATGAAGTTAAGCGACAACGCCCTAATAGTACTTGAAAAGAGATATTTCCGTAAAGACGACGATGGCAACACGATAGAAGATTGGAAGTCTATGATCAAACGTGTAGCCAGCAATATCGCGGGGCACGATAAGCAAAAGACCAAAAAGTACTTCAATCTGCTTGACAGCGGTTACTTTTTGCCAAACTCACCCACCCTGATGAATGCTGGCAATGATCTGCAGCAGCTGTCAGCTTGCTTTGTGTTGCCAATAGAAGACAGCATGGAAAGCATCTTTGAAACTGTCAAGAATGCAGCCTTGATCCATAAAAGCGGTGGAGGCACAGGTTTTTCTTTTAGCAGACTGCGCGAAGCCAATGCCCGGGTTCGTTCCACAAACGGTGTTTCCAGTGGCCCGCTTTCATTTTTGAAAGTCTTCAACGCCGCCACAGATGCTGTCAAACAAGGTGGAACACGCCGCGGCGCCAACATGGCCATCCTCAATGTCGATCATCCTCAGATACTGGAATTCATCACCTGCAAAGAAGATACAAATGAACTTACCAATTTCAATCTGAGTGTAGGCATCACCGAAACCTTTATGCAGGCAGTTAATCAGGATGTTGAGTACAATCTGATCTCCCCCAAAACGAAAGAAACGAAAGGCAAACTCAGAGCGCGTGACGTTTTCAACCTCATCGTCGAAATGGCACACAAAAATGGCGAGCCGGGAATAGTCTTTCTTGACCGTATAAACGAGGCCAATCCTACCCCCCACATCGGTCGGATCGAATCCACTAATCCCTGTGGAGAACAGCCCTTGCTACCAAATGAAGCCTGCAACCTGGGTTCCATAAACCTCTCGCTCATGATCAAGCAGGGAGCCGTAGACTGGGATAGACTGAGAGAAGTTGTGCGTGACAGTGTGGACTTTTTGGATGACGTGATCAATCGCTCCAAGTTTCCCCTGGCTCAGATTGACGAGATGGTGAAGGCAAACCGTAAAATCGGTCTGGGTGTGATGGGTTGGGCTGATATGCTGTATCAACTCGAAATTCCTTATGCAAGTGATGAAGCGGTTGATCTGGCTGAATCTGTGATGGAGTTCATAGATTTTGAGTCCAAACTCCGTTCCATGGAGCTTGCTCAAAGCCAGAGTAGCTTTCCCAACTTCAAGGGGAGCATATACAGCAAGGGAACTCTCAAGCGGTCCCCAAAAAATGCTGATTGGAACACATTGATTGCCAACATCAAACGACATGGTATCCGTAACTCTACACATACCACGATAGCACCAACAGGCACCATCAGCATGATCCTGGACACCTCGAGCGGGATCGAGCCCCAGTTCTCTTTGGTTTTCCGGAAACACGTCATGGATGGCGAAAAACTGCTCTATGTGAACAAATGGTTCAAAGCCAAACTGGAACAGGCGGGACTTCTTGATGAAGAACTACTGCGGGAGATATCTGAATCAGGATCAGTTGCTCATAATGAGCGCATACCAGCCGAGATCCGGAAAATCTTTCAGACCGCCCATGATATCAGCCCCGAGTGGCATATCAGGATGCAGGCAGCCTTCCAGAAATACACCGACAATGCCGTCAGCAAGACCATCAATTTCCCCAATTCTGCCACAGTTGAAGATATTAGAACAGCCTACGAGCTTTCCTATCTGCTGGGATGCAAGGGAGTGACAGTGTATCGTGATGGGAGCAGGGAAAATCAAGTGCTTAGCACCGGGTCTGGCACTGGCAAACAGGCTGGTAATGTTGATCGTAAGGTTGCACCCCGTAACAGACCTGAGATCACCCATGGCATCACCCAACGAATGGAAACAGGTTGCGGCCACATGTATGTAACCATCAATACAGACGAGCACGGAGCCTGTGAGGTTTTTTTGCAAATGGGAAAAGTTGGCGGTTGCGCCTCCGCCCAATTGGAAGCACTGGCTCGCCTTTGTTCGCTTGCCTTAAGATCGGATATCAAGGTTGAGGCCATCATCAGACAGCTTAAAGGAATTCGCTGCCAGTCACCTATGTGGCGCAAGGGTAAGATGATTACTTCTTGCGGAGACGCTGTGGGGCAAGCCTTGGAAGCTTTTCTGGCCGCCCATACCAACGGTGATATCAAAGCAATCAGTGTAACCGCGGCGTATCCGAATACAAACAATCCCCATACAATCTCAGGCACCTCCATAGCCCTCTGTCCCGATTGTGGCTCTTCAATTGAGCATGCTGAGGGTTGTCTGATCTGCCCTGCCTGCGGTTGGTCAAAATGTTAAATCTGAAATGTAGGAGCCCCTATGCGTTGTAAAAAATGCAACGGCAATCTTGCCCCCCACGACCTGTGGTGTTCAAGTTGTGGACGGCAGACACCCGCTGTGACGAGCGACCTGTCTGCCATGGCGAGTCTTGCCAGAACTTGGAACAGCTTCAAACAGTACAAAGGCAGTAACGTCCCCGCGGCTGCCATTTCCGTTATTTTCGGGATTATCCCGATGGCCGTGCTGATTGTGTTGTTCCACAGCTTCGGCCTTCTTGATCTGGCTGAGATCACCAATACTCCCAAACTCCTGTTGAACCTGCTAATATTATCGCTTTCCGTCGGTGTGTTTATCCCCTTCATTCTCATACCTTTTCAGCCAGTATCAAAAACTGACAACTACACAATAGGTTTGATGAATATGAAGAAGGCAATGTCGGCTTATCCCGGTTATCTGCTCTTCAGCTTGCTCTCTGCCTTGTACTTTGTAGTTATCTATCTAATCTGCTTTGGCTTCCCCCAGTTTGGCAGTGACCCCATTCTACGCTTGGTATGGATTGTGTTAGTCAATTACTACTTTGCGCTTGTCCTGCCCGTTCCAGTTTTGATGGAACGCAAACAACTCAGTTTTTGGTCGGCATTCCGGATGTCTTACAAGCATTTCCACGTCGTGCGCTGGAATATCTACCTGCTTGCCCTTGTGCTCATCGTCCTGAATATGGTCGGTTTTTTGTTACTACTTATTCCCCTTGTCATTACCGTTCCCCTTAGCTGGTATGCTATCAGGGATTACACCGACCTATTGTTGGATTTTGAAATTATCCGGCCTCAGCCCTAAGGTCTTGCAATGATGACCAGAAAAGAGATTAGTTCGCTGTTGATCCTGCTGCTGGTGATATCCTATGGATTTTATAAATATGTCACCCGCTCCTACTCAGATATCCGCACCAATCAGGATTTGCTGAATACCTCGGTAACCATTGAAGCAAGCTCAAAAAGCAAGGGCATCGGCGCTCAAATCGACTCGGTTTTCTCATATATGAGGACTCTCGAGAAAAAATTCGACGACTATGACCCGGAATCATGGATCAGCAAGGTCAACTCAAACTCTGGAAGATCATATCCCATGGATCCAGACGCCTATGAGTTACTCACCATTGCTGACAGCCTCTATCGCTTGACCGGGGGCAGATTCGATATCACCGTCAAACCCCTGTTTGACCTGTGGGGATTCAGCGACAGCACCCATGTTTACACTGATTCGCTGCCCTGGACTCCACCTGATTCCCTTGTTATTAAAGACATGTTGCATAGAGTTGGCTTCAACCGTGTGCGCTACAACAAAGACAGAATCATTTTGCCAGCAGGCATGAAGATCACCTTTGGAGCGCTGGCCAAAGGGTATATTCTGGACAAAGCCCGTGAATACATGCAGCGCCATCGCTTTCTCAGTGGTCAGATCGATTGCCTGAGCAGTATGACCTTCTTTGGTAAAAAGATAGCCCAGGTGGTGCATATCCAGCATCCCAGGCCCAAGGACAAGAGCACAATCGGTAACTTCAAGATCAAAAATGGTTCCCTCAGCACCTCTGGAGACTATCAGTTATACTTTGAATATCAGGGACAGCGTTATAACCATATCCTTGATCCTTTTACCGGCTATCCTGTCAAAGATATGTATTCGGTAACGGTGATCCATCCTTCCGCCGCCTGGTCGGATGGGCTCTCCACTGCGCTCTTCGTGCTGCCGCCCGAGCAGGCTGCGGAAAAGCTAAAAAACTTTGCAGAAGCGAATGCCGTGATATACTATAACAACGCAGGCGAGACGGTTTCGCTCAAAACATCAGGCATGAAAGACCTGGATTGGCACGAAGAATGACAGACCTCCCCGACATCCAATCTCAAGACGATGGCAGATCGGTGATCATAGACAAGGTGGGGGTGAAGGGTGTCCGTTATCCTGTCATTGTGGATGACCGCGCCAACGGAGTACAGAACACGATTGCCGAGCTCGACATCTATGTGGAGTTGGATCATCGCAAGCGCGGGACGCACATGTCCCGGTTCCTGGAGGTTTTGAACCGCTTTCACCATGAGAACATTATATCTCAGTTGGATAAGTTTCTGGAAGAGCTCAAAGTCTGCCAGAAAGCCAAAGCTGCCTATGTGGACATGCGGTTTACCTACTTTATGAAGAAGCTGGCGCCTGTCTCCAAGATAGCATCTCTCATGGATTATCAGTGCTTCTTCAGCGCGAGCCTGAAGGATGAATTCCGTTTCTGGATCGGTGTCATCGTTCCCGTCACCACTCTTTGCCCCTGCTCCAGGGAGATATCCAGCCAGGGCGCCCACAATCAGCGCTCCCTGGTTACCATCAGGGTCAGATACACTGGCTTCATCTGGCTCGAAGAACTGATCGCAATTGCCGAAGCCGCTGGCAGTTGCCCCATATATCCCCTGCTGAAAAGAAGTGACGAAAAGTATGTGACCGAAACAGCTTATGCCAATCCCAAATTTGTTGAAGATATAGTTCGTGACATCACTCAGACCTTGGAGGCAGACACCAGAGTTGCGGAATTCTATGTCGAATCGAACAGCTTCGAGTCCATCCACAACCACAATGCATACGCCATGGTCTATCATGGCCCGCACCCGGAATTTTAGAGTCTATCCATCCCCCTGATAAAGATGCACTCACGCGCCCAAGCAAAAACCCTGGAAAATGGTCTAAAGGTGATTGTCCACGAGGATCATTCCAATCCTTTGCTCTGTCTCCAGCTTTACATCAGAATAGGCAGTATCTGGGAGCGGAAAGGCGAAGAGGGATATTCCCACTTCATCGAACATCTGGTCTTCAAATCCACCCACAACTATGGCTACAACGAGATTTCCAGAACTATCAACGAACTGGGCGGTTCCATCAACGCTTACACCGATTTCGACAGTACCTGCATTTATATCATCCTGCCTGCTGAATATCTGGATCAGGGACTGCGCATTTTGGCAGAGTTGGCCTTCTCCCCCACCTTCACCCCGGAAGACGTTGCCTTGGAGAAGGATATCATCTGCGAAGAAATCCGTCAGACCAAAAGCGATCCGGAACTCGACTTTTTTGAATACATCCAGGGCAGCTGTTTTATCGACAATCCGCAATCCCGCCCTGTGCTTGGCTCTCTGGCTTCGGTGAAAGCAGCCACGCAGAAAAAGTTGAAAGCTTTCCATGCTCGCCACTATACCCCGCAAAACTCATTTCTGGTGTTGGCTGGAGATCTGGACACAGAGCAAACGATGGAAAAGGTGCAGGCATACTGGTCACAATGGATCAGTTCCCAGGCCCTTTCCAAACCAGACTACAGCCGCTTCCGGGAACCTGAACCTGTTCCTGTCCCTTCTTTTTGCCGTAAGAACCGTATGGAGTTATTGGCCTTTGCTTTGCCGGAACTTTGCAGCTCTCATCCCCAATGCGAAGCTTTGCAGATCGCGTTGCGCTGCCTGGCATACGGCAACTATTCCAGGCTCTACAAGAGGCTTGTGGAGAAAGAGAAAATAGCCTCCTCGGTCAAGGTGGAATCGATCTCCGGCAGCCTGATCGGATACGCTCCGGTGGTAATTTCCAGCGTCAATTCCAAACATATCCTCAGAATCTCCGAGATTTTCGCCCAGGAATACCAATCCATCCTGCGGGATGAACTGGATGACAAGGAGATCTACCTGGCCAAGCGCGATATTATCAACGGTTGGCGCTATGGATTTCAAGGTGTGGAAAACATTGCCAGCATGATTGGTACCGACGAATTGATGGGCAGCTATGAAACGATCTACGATTACGACCAGCGCGTCATGGCGATAACCCGGGCTGAGATTCTGGCAGCCGTACGCGGCTATTGGCATCCTTCCCGCCTGATTGTTTTTCATCAAGGTCCCAAGCCTCACCTGATTAACATTTCCGAATTTCTCCGTCCCTCCTTGCAACAAGAAAACCAAGTTATGGTTTGGGAAGCTCCTCAAGGCATCCCCCACAGCCCGGTATCACAGCTTTCCAGCCAGCCTTTGACAGAGTTCAGACCGGGATACTTCAGTGCCAGGTTGTCCAATGGGCTCAGTTTCATCTATCATTACCTTCCTGATCTAACTGTTTGCGGCTATGCCCTTTCTACAAATTCTTCCCAGCTTTCGGAAAGCCCTGCGCAGCGGGGGCTCAATTTCTTCTGCTCAACCGCCATGATCCATGCCACGCAAAAGCACAGCTTCAACCAGCTCATTGATCTGTCCCGCGATATCGGATTCAATGTGCGAACTGAAAATCCCCTGGACAGCACCATCTTCAGAGGCAAGTGCTTTCCCCGGGATCTGGAGACTGCTGTCTCGGTGTTGTCAGAGATAATCTGCGAGCCAGCTTTTGATTCCGATTACATAAGGGTTTGCAAGATGTCTGCCCTGGACATTCTGCGCCGCGAAAAGCAAAACCCATCCAGCAAGGCGTATCAGTCTTGGTTCAAGATGTTGTTTGGGGATAGAAGCCCCTATGACAAATGCACTGGAGAACCATCCGATATCCGCAGGATAAGCAAAACCGCCCTCAGTGGCTGGCATGCGGAAAAATACTGCTCTTCCCGCAGTAGTATTGGGCTGGTGGGCAGTGTCGAACCGGACAGGGTCTGGGCGCTTATCGACCATTATTTTTCAGCGTATCCCATGGGAAACCATGAACTTGAAACACCGCCAGCCCTCCAGCCTTCCTCAACCAAACGACTCGCCATCCAGCGCACTGGGATGGGGCAGGCGATCATAAATCTGGGTGGCTTTGCCCCGCCTGCCTCAAACAGGCTTCACACCACCGCCTTCCATGTATTGGCCCAGATCATGGGTGGATATATGGATTCCCGCTTCTTTAATATCCTGCGTGAAAAACACGGCCTGGCCTATCAGACCGGATTCGACTTTAGCTCCGTAAACGAACTTGGCTTCTGGAACGCCTACGCCTATTGTGATCCACACGACTACCGCGCTTGCCTGGGCTTGCTGCGTGAGATCCTTGACCAGGTGGCAAACGAAGGTGTGAGTGAAAGCGAGCTTCAGCTTGCCAAAAACTACCTCTGCGGGATGCATCGCATCGAAATGGAGAATGTCTCGGTCCAGGCTGCCATGATTTCCAACCTTGATGTTTTGGGCTATGAGCCTGAGTTCTTTCTGGATCGGGAACAGCGCATCCACGCCGTGCGGATGGAAACTGTCAAAGAACTTGCCTCGCTTTGGCTTCGCGAAGATAACCAATACACCCATATTCTCCTATGATAGCGTTTGGAATCGACATCGGCTCTCGCAACACCAAGCTGGTTGTTTTGGATAGCGTTACCCGCGCCCTACTCTTCTCCGGCTGGCAGGGCACGGACGTCTCCCCCATGCTAACCGTTCAAGCCCTGATCGACAAAGCCCGTCAGGAATGCGGCATCGGCATGCCTGATCGCATAGGATGCACCGGTTACGGGAGAAAGCTCTTCGACCAGCCTTGCAGGATTCTCTCGGAGATTTCCTGCCATGCTGCCGGAGTGGGTTACTTCCATCCTGATTGCCGTTCCGTGATTGATATAGGCGGACAGGATTCCAAGATCATCACCCTCAGGGAATCCGGAAAAGTAGAGGATTTTGCCATGAACGACAAGTGCGCGGCGGGCACGGGCAGATTCCTGGAACTCACAGCCCTGCGTCTCGATTGCGGGATTGACAGATTGTCTGACCTGGCGCGCGAGGCGGATGCGATTCTCTCCATCTCCTCCACCTGCGTGGTGTTCGCTGAGTCTGAGATCATCGGCCTCATCTCCCGGGGAGAAAAGCCTGGCAATATAGCCCGCGCCGTGCACGTATCAATCGCCAAGCGCATCCGTGCCCAGATCGGCGCTCTGGAAATGCGTCCCCCCGTCTATTTTACCGGAGGCGTGGCCATGAATGCCGATCTGGCCCTGTGTCTGAGCGAGCAACTGCAGCAGGAAGTCCATGTGAGCCTGCAACCGGAAATCACCGGAGCCTTGGGCGCTGCGCTGATTGCCGCCGAATCCTGATACCTGGAGTTTGAATGAAAGCCGACTACCATCTGCACACCGAATACAGCTACGACAGCCGGATGAAGGCCAAGGAACTGGTGGATAAAGCCCTGGCCCTGAACTATGACTTGATCGCCATCACCGAACATCTTGACCTCCTGCCCAATGAACTGCTGGTTTACGGGCTTCCCGCCTTCAAAAAGTATTGCCAGGGCATGCAAGCTTTGAAAGAACGCCTGGCAGATACTCCCCTGAAGCTCCTGTGCGGGATAGAGGTGGGCGACTACAACAGGGTCCGCCCCTTTGCCGACTGCCTTTTGGAGCAACTGGACCTGGATTTGGTGATGGGCGCGGTCCATTTTTTAAACGACTTCACCAATGTCGCCGTGCCTCTGAAAGCACCCCTTACCCCTTCCGAAATAGCCTCTTACTATCACCTTAACCTGGACTTGGTGCAACATTGCAAGATCGATGTCATCGCCCATCTGGGCGTCTATAAACGCTACTATGAGGATATGCCGGATGAGAGCTTCTGCCGGGACATCCTCAAGGATATCTTTCAAACCATGGTGGAGCGAGGCATCGCCCTGGAAATCAATTTCTCCTCACTGCGCAAACCCTACGCGAGGATCTTGCCGGATGAATGGCAGATCGAGCTATATATGGACTGCGGCGGCTCCCTGTTCACCCTGGGTTCGGATTCCCATCTGCTGGAACACTTTGACCTCAATTACGACAAGCTGCCCCAGTGGCTTTTCAATGGCTCGCTGCAGTTTCCGCGGTTTTGAGCAATTGTAAAACACGCATTCTTTGACTACCTGATAAGCGTAACCTTTTTACTCAACACCCGTATGCCATTGACCTTCAGGTTGAGAATGTAAACACCACTGGAACACTGCCTGCCAGCTTCATCCCTGCCATCCCAATAGCTGAACTGTTCACCCGCCTTGCCGGGATCAAGTGCTATGCTTTTTACTCTTTGTCCCTTGATGTTGTAGATGTCTATGCTTGCGTTTGTTACCCTTGTTTTGCCATTGCACTGATTGGAAGGCAGAATAACCTTGATATTGGTGAAAACCGTAAAGGGATTGGGATAGGCGGCAAGCTTCGGGGCAGGAAGTTCCGGAACAACCGGATCGTCACTGTCCACCCATGGCTCCGAGCCGTACTCATAACAGCCCATGTCTATCCTGCCATCCCAGATGCGCCAGTTGCCTGCCAGATCGTAAGGAAGCAGGCCAAGGTCCTCCGTGTCCGGAGTCCCGCCGTTGATGCAGGGTGAGGCGGCGGAAAGGCTGTAATAGAGCGGATCGTTGGTATCATCACCACCCAGAAAGAGGGGGTTAGTGTTGATATTAGTAGGAAGATAATTTATAATATTACCAGGGACTTGTCGAATGCCATTATTGCCTCCATTAAACAAGCTATAGTCTATGGTTATTGTAGATGATTCCTCATAACCAGGCAATGGGTTTATTGCTATTTCATAAGGGCTATTGTTATAAAACACTGAATTTTTAATGTTAATATTACCATTGACCATCATGACGTATGCATCACTTGTGTTTCCAGCAAATGTGCAATTTACTATTTCCATCTCAGGATAGCCTGGTGATGCCATTATCATCATACGCGAATGGCTTTTTAGGTTACTGAACAAGCAATTGATTAATCTGTACCTGTTATTGTATGGAACTTTCGATGAAAACCCGATAGTCATAATATTGGAATCGTCATCCCTCATCTCAATATTGTCAAAAAGACAATTCTCGAAACTGATTTCATCTTGATTTCTAATCCATATAAGCGGGCTCGCCCAGACTTCACCGCTTACAAAGGTAGAAGTCGCATTTCTGAAAACTGAATTTTGAATACGGCCATTTATATAGCCATCGACATATAAGAATCCAACATTGTCCGTTGTAAAATCCTCGATAGTAATACCATCCCAGAATACATTTGAAGCCCGTGAAATATCAATCACTGCATACAAATCAGGACTCAGTTCATGCATCCTGAGGTTTTTCAGGTGCAGCGCTTCTTCCTCAAAGCCCCAGATAGCACAACTGTTGTCCGATCCAGCGGAAGTAATGGACAGTTCCTCCAGGCTGGCGTGGCTCTGGCAAAAGCTGCTAAACACCCATAACGCGTTGTTTGTTACATTGGCATAAAATGGGTCCATTTCACCCACTACCTGAGTATCTTCAATCCCCGCTCCCCTGACCCTTACCCAGCTTTTCAGGGGAATTGGAAACACCTGCTGGTTGGTAGTTCTGGAATAAGTCCCCGGTAGAATATGCACCGTCTTAGGGTTCGAACTGTCAGAGGCAACCCTGTAGATTGCCGTTCTGATCGTCTTGAGGGCTGTCGCGGGACTCAAACCGTCATTGGCGTCGTCTCCCTCCGGAGACACGTAGAGGTCGTGGTTGATCTCCTGGTGATGGAACGCCTGGGCGTCGATGGTCAGTTCAAACTCATTGCCATAAGCCCTGTAAGCCGCGGCATAGAAACTGCTGGGATTGGCTACCGTGAACATTTCGAGGGGAATGCTCAGGTCGTTGTTGATCGAGTGGGCAACTATATCCTGTCCTGCCCCGGCTGTGTTGTTGTATATGGAACAGCGGTTAACCGGATCAAAGGTAACGTTTACTGACCCCATGTAGCCATTGATGTATATACCGCCTGCCATTTTGTACGCATGGTTGTCATATATGCGAACTCCACTCAGGACAGTTGTGCATTTATATACAGTAAATCCTGACCCTCTTGCAGCTTTATTACCCGTAACAACACAATTGCTAATCTCAGAAGTTGAATATCTGTCAAGAAATATGCCTACTCTACAATTTGTTATAGTAAACCCCCGGATTTTAATGTTTTGCATATTCTCAGACACCCATAATCCAGACGATATCAAACCTCCGTCAATGACTGTACTGGCAATAAAGGAAGAATCTGCTGTTATCGCTTCCAAACTGAACAAACTAATTGTGTTGTCTCTGATTCTAATATTTTCAGTATATGTCCCAGGATATACTAAAACAGTATCACCGGGCGATGAAGCAGTGACAGCCGTTTGTATGCTGGTATATTGCCCCGCCCCAGAGACATCGACTATTCTGGTTACAGCAGGAAGTCCCATGCCCATTAAACACAAGAGCCCGGCTATGATCCATCTATATCTTTGCATGTCAACTCCACATAAGCGGGGAGGGCGTAAAGCTGCGCCACAGATGCTGGCGCAAGACTCCACCCCTTGTTTTTACGGCTCTTTGAGGGCATACGGCACTCCTCGTTACTAACAATCTTATTATTGCAAAGCTACTAAGCGCATTTTGTCATCTGATAAATACAGGTCAAGTTCTTTTTTCGCTTTGTCGGTATCCGCGGCTGACGCCGCATGATATTCTTTCTTTTGCGTTATTACAATTTGCTTTCTTTTAAGCGTGATGCTCTTGCGCTTGTGTTTTCATAACTGGCTTTTTTCAAAGACTGGCTACTGGCTCAAGCTGTTCACGCAGACATACGCGGATAATATAAGGGCTGCCGAAGTCTGTTCGGCAGAGGCAACGGAGTTGCCTGTTTGAAAGAGACCTCCGGTCTCTGTGGCAAACGGACTTTGCCACCCCTGGGCACTGGATCCCGGGTCAAGCATAGCTTGCCCGGGATGACACGGTGTATAGTCTTGTGTGTTTTGTTTTAGGCTCGGTTGGTTGTTTCTAAAAGACTGGATCACGGCTCGCAGGCCGTGATGACACGGTATGTAGCTTGGTTTGCGTTGTTTCATGGCCGTGTGCTGTGATGTGTCTTCAAA
>Ga0208196_1000705_pt1 | contig 41331 bp, 34 predicted proteins | sample AD_JPNNA7_MetaG_FD_184443 | JGI IMG/M metagenome (GOLD analysis project Ga0208196, IMG submission 184443) | Active sludge microbial communities of municipal wastewater-treating anaerobic digesters from Japan - AD_JPNNA7_MetaG (SPAdes) (version 2) | ecosystem: Engineered > Bioreactor > Anaerobic...
TGATTTCCATCCTACCTCCAGAACAACAATATACATATATTTATGAGGGCAACGCCCAGGTTTTGGATCATATGGTTGTCAGCCGCACGATTTTTGAGAGTTTGAGCTATTTTGATGTGGTTCACCTCAATTCCATATACCATGAGGATTTCAATTTGAGTGACCATGACCCACTCATTGCCATCTTTGAAATGAAATAAAGAAATCGAAAAATTTTAAGAATATTGTTGCCTGCATTTGGCTTAATGACACATATTTCAATTGATAGACTGATGTAAAATAAATGGGTAGAATTATTCGAGTGATCGGCTCAAACCCGGGAGGTGCTTTTGAATACTCAAGACCAATCACCAGGTAAACCAAGGCGGTCATTGATCAGTCAGTGGAATCATCTAAAAGAGCAACTTACAGCCTACCTTTTTCTTCTTCCTTCCATTCTAATCATCGGTATTTTTGGGCTTTTTCCCATTGGTTATGCCATATATATGAGTCTATTCAATTGGCGGGTAACCAAGGGGGGGTTTCTGGGATTTGACAACTACGACAAGATCGTTGGAGATTGGGGAGGACTTCTCCTGTTTCTTCTTGGGATTGCTTTATTGGTGGCTGCCTACTGGTTATGGACATCTGCATTTCGCTCCAGTTCCAGGGGTGTGGTGGTTGCCAAGGTGATCGCCGCCATTTTATTAGTGGCTGTAGGCTTTCTGCTCGCCGGTGGTTGGGGCAGGTTGATGGCAGGCGGTGATAAAAAATTCTGGACATCCATGATGATTACACTGTTTTATGCCATTGGTACAGTGCCCACCCAAATTATTCTTGCAATGGTTCTTGCTTATTTGTTGTTTCAAAACATCCGGGGCAAGGATGTTTTTCGGATGATCTATTTCCTGCCGTACATCACTCCCGTTATATCAACAGCGGTTGTATTCCGTTCCATTTTTTCACCCCGTGAAACGGCTCTGGCAAATACCGTATTGAGTTGGTTTGGTTCTGGTCCATTAAAGTGGTTGTTTGAGCCCCGCCCATTCTCTCAAATTTTATTTGGTTGGAATATTGAAGGGTTTTGGGCAGGTCCCAGCCTTGCGTTGGTAACCATCATCCTGTTCGGCGTTTGGACATTTGTAGGTTACAACACGGTCATTTTCCTGGCAGGTTTGGGTTCCATTTCCAAGGAGATCTACGAGGCAGCAGAAATTGATGGTGCAAATGCCTGGGGAGTGTTCAGGAATGTTACCGTTCCGTTGCTTTCCCCGGTTACTTTTTACCTGTTTTTAGTATCCTTTATTGGCACATTTAAGGCGTTCAATCATATATTTGTCATGGAAGTCCCATCTGCACAGGGGACTGTGGCGACAGCCAGTGTTGAAATTTTTTCAATTTTTTACCGGGCAAATAACTATGGTTACGCTGCAGCCCAGGCAATTGTCTTGTTCCTGGTAATCCTGGGATTGACCTTTGCACAGAACAAACTGCTGGGGAAGAAGGTGTTCTATGGCTAACAGCACACAGACGGATACCGGAAAGACAAGGCAAACCGGCATGGTGCGCACACCATTTCATAAAACCCGGTGGTTTGCCCGTTTGCCAATCTATTTGATCCTGATATTTGGAGCGGTGATTGCATTTGTTCCCTTTTTCTGGATGACGTCGACATCATTGATGACCCTGGGCGAAACCATCAACCGAAAATGGCTTCCGGAAATTCCCCAATGGGAAAATTACATCAATGCGTGGAATGAGGCAAAATTTGCCAAGTATTTTGTAAACAGTGTGATCATCACAATCACAACCGTGGTAGGGTTGCTGATTACTTCGGTTCTTGCCGGTTATGCCTTTGGTAGAATGAAGTTTTGGGGCAGGGATGTGATTTTTGCTCTCCTGCTTAGCACCATGATGATTCCTGAAACTGTTACCTTGCTTCCCAACATGCTGATGATTCGCGGGGCAATCATCCCCTTGCCTGGCGGTTCTTGGTTGAATAGTTTACAAGCATTAACGGTGCCATTTATGGCAAATGCATTCAGCATTTTCCTGTTGCGGCAATTTTTTGCCCAGATTCCCAACGAATTATGGGATGCTGCCCGGATGGATGGAGCGGGACATTTCCGCTTCTTGGTTCAAATTGTTTTACCAATCAGTAAAGCGCCGATCATGACAGTTCTCCTGTTTGGATTTATTGGAGCCTGGAATGCTTTTGCCTGGCCGTTGCTGGTCACCACTCGTGAAACCTGGCGCCCATTGATGGTGGGCTTGTGGAACTTTGTTACAGAAGCCGGCCCTGAGACCCATTTATTAATGGCTGGCGCAATGATATCCTTGCTTCCCATTCTGGTAATTTACTTCCTAACGCAAAAACAATTCACGGAAGGGATTGCCACAACTGGACTTAAAGGATAAAATACATTGTCGGTACCGGGGTTTACCCGATATCAATCAACTTTTTTCTGCTCAACCTAAGGAGGAAGAGATGAAAACCAAACTGTATGGTCTGATGGCTCTTATGATTGTTGCCACCATGATCCTGGCAGCCTGCACGCCGAAACCCACGGCTCAGCCGACTGCCGTCCCGACCGAAGCCAAAACCGAGGCTCCGGTTGTTACCGAAGCTCCAACAGAAGCCCCAACCGAAGCCCCCGTGGCAGATGAATGGGCGAATGTGGATCCCACCGGTCAGAAGATTGTCTTTTGGCATCAACACACCAAAGCCCGCGAAGCTGCCCTGTTGGAAATCATTGATGAATTCAACAAGACCAACGAATACGGCATCGAAGTCACGGCTGAATTTCAGGGATCCTACAGCGACATCTTCAACAAGATGCGGCCCATCCTGAACACCCCGGATGTTCCTGACCTCGTGGTTGCCTATCAGAACCAGGCTGCAACCTATCAACTTGCGGATGCATTGGTTGATATGAATTCGATGGTGAACAGCCCGAAATGGGGACTCACTGCTGAAGAACAGGCAGATTTCTTCCCCGGTTTCTTTGCACAGGATGTTTTCCCCAATTTTGGAAATGCCCGCCTTGGATTCCCCCCCAATCGCTCCATGGAAGTTTTGTACTACAATCTCGATTGGATGAAGGAACTCGGCTTTGAGAATCCTCCCGCCACACCGGAAGAATTCAAGGCAATCGCTTGCGCTGCTTCCCAGACTCCCTTCTCCAAGGCGACTGCAGAAGGCAGCCATGGCTATGAGTTGAGCATTGATACCTCCCGCCTTGCGTCCTGGACGTTTGCGTTCGGCGGAGATATCTATGACTACGAAAATGGTGTCTTCACCCTGAACAGCCAGGCAGCCATTGATTCCATGACCTTCCTGCAGGGTCTCTTCCAGGAAGGCTGCGCCAAGCTTGTGACCGAAGATTACGGCGACCAGACTGACTTTGGTAATGGTACCCTGATGTTTGCTGTTGGTTCCAGCTCCGGTTTGCCCTACTACCAATCAGCTGCCGAAAGCGGCGCCAACCATGCCTGGGGCGTTGCTGCAATCCCCCACACCTCGGCTGATCCTGTCATGAATGTGTATGGTGCTTCTGTCAGCATGCCGAAGACCACCCCCGAACGCGAACTGGCAGCGTGGCTCTTCCTCAAATACTACACCGGCACCGAAGCACAGGCAAAATGGGCAATCGCCAGCCAGTACTTCCCGGTGCGCGCCAGTGTTGCCGAAGGCTTGACGGACTACTTTGCTTCCCAGCCTGCCTACAAGACAGCCTTTGACATGCTGAAGTACGGTCACTTTGAACCCCCTGTGCCTGGTTACGACTTCGTCCGCGAAGAAGTGAACCTTGCCCTTGCAGCTATTGCTGACGGTGCTGATGTCAAGACCACGCTCGATGCATTAAATGCGACAGCAAATGACATTCTTGCTGATCAGATGGCTCAGATCAAGAAGTAAATTGTTGTAGAGCAGAACTGAATAAAAAAACAGGCTGGTTGATTACAATCAGCCTGTTTTTTTTATATATTGTGTATACGGTATAATCTTACTGGTAATGAACCAACCGGAAAATAATCAAAGGTCCATCAGGCAGGTCAGCAGCAGTGCGGATTTGGCATTTGCGATTGTTGTGCTGGCAGCATATTTTACAACATTCAGTACTTTTCAATCTGCAAACCTCATCCAAATTATATTACTGGCTGTGTTGGGGGTAGTGTATATTTTGGTTGGTACGTATGGTTTTAATTATTGTTTGCGGTCCAAAAATACATCTCTCCGTTACTTATATTTTCTAATACAAATACCACTGGGCTCCACCATTGTCTACTTAACCGGAGGAGTGGGCTTTAATGCGATGGTACTGTTCCCCCTGTCTGGTCACGCGGTTATTTTGCTTTCAAGCCGGCATAGTTATTACACAAATATTACAATTATATTCATTTATGGTTTTGTAATTCGGTTGTATTCCGAGTCATTCACTGCGGTCTGGTCTGGTCTTCCAATGTTTATCGCGGGAATGATTTTTATTGTGATTTTTACTCAAATGGCAGTGGATGAAGAGAAAGCACGAAAAGAAGTGGAACGGCTGGTGGATGAGCTGGAGGACCTGACGATCACCCGGGAACGAAACCGGCTGGCACGCGAAATCCATGATGGATTGGGTCATTATCTCACTGCAATCCTGATGCAGATTCAGGCAGCCCGGGCTGTCATGTTAAGGTCGCCGGAAAAAGCTGAGTTTTCCATGGAGAAAGCGCAGGCTTTAGCCCAAGATGCTCTCACTGAGGTGCGACAATCCGTAGGCACCCTAAGATCGACAAACGAGCAAATTCAACCCTTACCAGAGTTGATTGAAAAGTTAATTCATGATGGAGCGGAAAGCGGAATCCCGGTTCACTTGACGGTATTAGGCACTCCGCGTGTGCTTGCACCTGCCAGCCATCTGACAATTTACCGTGCTGCCCAGGAAGGCATCAATAACGCCCGCAAACATTCCCGGGCATCTGAAATTTGGGTGGATCTGGATTTTCGGGAAATCTCAACAACGGGCATCTGCATTCGCGATAATGGAATGGGGGCAGAGGATTTCAACGGTGGTTTTGGTCTGATTGGGTTGGAAGAACGAGTGCGGCTATTGAATGGTTATTTTGACATTTCATCAAACAAGAATGAGGGAGTGCAACTGGAGGTTCGTGTACCAGGATGAACAATGAAATCAAAATATTATTAGTGGATGATCAGGCTCTTTTCCGGGAAGGGCTGCATACCCTTCTGTCAGTGCAACCCGATTTTAACGTTGTTGCCGAGGCGGCAAATGGAGAAGAGGCAATCCGGCTGACCGTGCAATACCGCCCGGACGTCATCCTGATGGATCTGCGGATGCCGGTAATGGATGGGGTTACCGCGATCAAGCGCATTAAGAGCGTTTTGCCGGATAGCCATATCATTGTTTTGACCACATTTGATGATGATGAGTCCGTTTTTGATGGATTAAGAGCCGGTGCAGTGGGATACCTGTTAAAAGATGTATCTTCCGAGAAACTGGCTGATGCCATCCGCAGCGCAGCGCGTGGCGAATATTTTTTGCTTCCATCCATTACCGCCAAAGTTGTGGCAGAATTTTCCCGTTTTTCCAGACCTCCATCATCAAAACAGGAAGAATTGGTGGATCCATTGACTGCCAGGGAAGTGGAAATATTACATCTGGTAGCCACCGGTGCAAGCAACCGGGAAATCGCAGAAACGCTTGTCATAGCAGAAGGGACGGTTAAGAATCACATCACCAGCATATTAAACAAATTAAGCGCCCGGGACAGGATGCATGCTGTAATTCGTGCCCGTGAAATTGGGTTGCTCCACTAATTCCATGCAGGTTATCATGACTTAATTCACATCACGGAATGGCAGCAATTGTATAAAATGATCAACAAGGCTAGCGATTGACGATGTCAGAAAATTCCACAAAGACAGTTACACCTGGACCCCATCCGATAAAACACCAACTGACCTATGTGATTGGATTGATCCTGATCATCACGGGTGGTTCTTTCCTGTTGGAAAGATACCTTCAAACCGGATGGATCATTCTGGCGATTACACCTGTGGTTGGCTTTGCCTTATTATTTGGAGGTGTAACCCGGAGACAGCGTGGTTATTATATCGCCGGCAGCCTGCTTTTGGCACTTGGCGCATCGTTGTTCTTTTTCTTTGGGAGGACAGCTGCCTGGAACTGGACACAAAAATTGGGATGGGGAATCCTGGCATTTGCCGCCGGATGGTTGCTTGTTACCATTCTATCCCTGACCATTAACCGTCAAGTATTGCTTTGGCCGATCATCCCAGCTGCCATCCTGGCATCGATAGGTTTTACCTTTCTGTATACTACGCTTCGTTTATTGGATTTTGTTCTTTATACTGCTACAACCCTTGGTTTGGTGTTTCTTGCCATCGGACTATATCGCCGGTGGATTGGTTTTATTATTCCAGGGAGCCTTTTGGTGACAACCGGACCGGCAATTTACCAGGCGTGGGGGACCTCCGGTGCCATCTCTGCTCTGGCAAAAACAGGATCCATGCTGGTGATCCTGGCAATTGGATGGGGATTAATCACAGTTTTCAGCCGGGTGATTACTGATAAGTTCACATGGTGGCCTTTAATCCCCGCCGGTATCCTGGCAATGACAGGGTGGGGATTGTATATCGGGGGAAATCCGGATAATGCGCTGGGATTTATTGGTAATACCGGATCGATTGTTTTGATCATTCTTGGGATCTATTTATTGCTGCTTCGGCATGGGATTTCCAGATGATGAACGGGTTATCAATTCCCTGATACGGGGCAGGGCATCCATTGCAGCTTGTTCTCCATATTCAATAATTTGTTTTACTTTTGGAAAGCTTAAAAACATATCAAAATCGACCGGTAATTCCGGTTGAATCAGCACCTCAGGTTGTACAGCCTGGACTTGTCTTTGGGTGCGGTCTTGAAGCATAATGAGGAGGGACCAGTAAAAGTCCAAGATGAATTCCGGTGGTAACAGGGGGCGGGGGAGTTGCAGGGGAAGGGGAAAGGATTGTGGGCGATTACCCCTGGTTGGATCCACCTGGACATCCACCGCAATGATTTTATCTGCACCCAGGCTTTTGGCATTTGCCAGTGGGAGGTTATCCAGTACCCCACCATCCACAAGAATTCGGTTGTTGAACTGGATTGGTGCAAATACACCCGGAAAAGCAATGGTGGCAAATAAAGCCGGCAGCAAGGGACCACTGGTAAATACCACCTCTTTACCGGTATTTAAATCCACCGCATTGAGCGAAAGGGGATACGCCAGATCTTCAAATGAGCGATTTTCTCCAAGCCATTCAGCCAGGTGGGCTTTGACCCGGTTTCCTTCAAGCAAACCGCGCCGGGCAGCCGAGACATCCATCAGCTTTATTAATTGCCTGCTCTGGCAGACATAAAGAGCGTGTTGTTCCAAATCTTCGGCAGAAAAACCGCAAGCATAAGCTGAGGCAACCAATCCACCCATGCTTGTGCCGGCAAGCACATGAACCGGGATATTTTCTCTTTCGAGAACTTTCAAAACGCCGATATGAGCCAGTCCCCTGGCTCCGCCTCCGCTGAGTACAAGTCCGATTTTCTCTGCCATGAGTCCTCTCTGGTTTCAATAATTCATCTCTGTTCAAAAATTGCTCTGTCGGGTATGATTAGCAGGTTTTCTTACTGGATTGGAAAGGTTGAAGACAATGATTACAAATCGAAAAGATTTGCGAAACATAGCAATTGTAGCGCATGTTGATCATGGTAAAACAACTCTTGTTGATGGTTTATTGAGACAGGCAAGAGTATTTCGGGAAAACCAGCAGGTGATGGAACGGGTGATGGATTCAAATGACCTGGAGCGGGAGCGCGGGATTACAATCCTTGCTAAAAATACCGCTGTGATTGTACCCGACCCCGACACTGGTACAATGGTCAAAATCAACATTGTGGATACGCCAGGTCATGCTGATTTTGGGGGTGAGGTGGAAAGAGTGATGAACATGGTTGATGGGGTTCTGCTTCTGGTGGATGCTGCAGAAGGTCCCATGCCTCAAACCCGTTTTGTGTTAAAAAAAGCGTTGGAGTTGGGCAGAAAAGCTGTGGTTGTCATTAATAAAATGGATCGCCGGGACGCTGAACCCGAACGGGTTTTAAATGAAACCTTTGATCTTTTTATTGAACTTGGGGCATCGGATGAACAGGCAGACTTCCCCATCATTTATGCTAATGGCATCCTTGGAAAAGCCGGCATTTCTCCTGATTTGGAAGAGGATTTGCAGCCATTATTCAGAGCAATTCTCAGGTCCATTCCTTCACCCGTTGTGGATTTGGATGCACCATTTCAGATGCTTGTCACCAACCTGGGTTATGATGATTACCGGGGTGTTACTGCGGTTGGAAGGATATTTGCGGGAAAAATTGACAGCAACCAGCTGCTTGCCCGAATCACAATTGACGGTGAAATATTGCCAGAAAAAGCCAGATACCTGTATGTATACCAGGGTTTGGATAAGGTTGAAGTGGATCATGCAGAAGCCGGTGATATTATCGCCATTGCCGGGCTGGAAGGGATTTCCATTGGAGAAACCCTTGCGGATCCTGAACAGCCGATTGCGTTACCTCCCATCCGGGTGGAGGAACCCACCGTCCGGATGACCTTTGGCGTAAATACTTCTCCGTTTTCGGGGAAAGAAGGGCGGTGGGGTACTTCCCGAAAATTACGGGAACGGCTGATGGATGAGGTGCGTAATAATGTTGCGCTGCGTGTAGCAGAAACAGAGGCGGCAGATACATTTCTCGTTTCCGGGCGGGGGGAATTGCATCTTGCTATTTTAATAGAAACAATGCGCCGGGAAGGCTACGAATTTGAAGTATCCAAACCAGAGGCGATCCTTAAAGTTGGTCCCAATGGGGATTTACTGGAACCGTTTGAAGAAGTTCACATTGAAACCAGCGCAGATACGGTCGGAACGGTGGTGGAAATGTTGGGTGGCCGAAGGGGCAGGATGCTCAATATGGAGAACAATCCGGATGGAAGTGTACACCTGACATACCTTGTGCCAACCCGCGGGCTGCTTGGTTTTCGCTATCAGTTCCTTACTGCAACCCGGGGAATGGGAGTGATGAACACCATTTTTCATGGGTATTTGCCCCATGTTGGACCGATCCAATCCAGGACGAGCAGCTCGGTGGTTGCATGGGAAACAGGTGTAACCTCCACCTATGGCTTAAAGAATGCTGAGGAAAGAGCCGCACTATTCCTTGGACCAGGCGTGGATGTTTATGAGGGGATGGTTGTTGGTGAAACACAGCGCCCGGAGGATCTTGTTGTCAATGTATGTAAAAAGAAACACCTGACGAATATGCGCTCGTCAAATAAGGATATTGAAATCCGCCTGACACCCCCAAGGCAAATGAGCCTTGACGAAGCGATAGAGTATCTTGGAGAGGATGAACTGCTGGAAGTGACCCCGACCAATTTTCGTATTCGTAAAAGGATTCTGGATACGGAAGAACGGGGCAAGCAATTTAAGAAAGCAAAACTGGCATTGGAGGAAGCGGATTAGTCCGGGTCACTTAGCCTGTTTGAGCCTTCGAACACATCGTGGTACCCCTGGTCGAGTTCGCTGTCCGACAAGTGTGCATACCTTTGGGTGACTGAAATACTTCGGTGCCGTGCCAGTTCCTGGGCTAGTTTTAAATTTCCCGATTTCTGTAAAACACGGGTGACGAAATAATGCCGGAAGGAGTGCGGTGTAATGTTGCCGACCTCTTCCGGTCCCAATATTTTCTCCACCCAGAAAGATACAATATTCCTTCCCGTTGTGGTTGTGATGGGTTTGACCTTTTTACCAGCGCCTTTATCGTGACGGGCGAAAACCGGCAGGGAGCGCAGGGGGCGTCCGGATGCCCCGTCCAGTTTGGCTCTATGGTTTAAGTAGCCTCGTAGAGCAAGCAGGCTCCTCTGCGAGAAGCGAATAACAGCCTGCCGGTCACCCTTTCCAATAATAATTGCACGTCCCTCATCCCAATCAATATCACCCCTGCGAAGATTGCAGGCTTCGTGGACACGCATCCCTGTATCAGCTAACACAAGGAGAAATGCCCGATCCCTGTGCAGTCTTAAAGATTCTAAAACATTATCTAATGGTATATTAATATTATTAATCATATAATTAATCATCTTGTCGATTGCCTGGATGGGGAATTGTGGTAATCGAACGCCAGGGCGCCTGGAGCGGTGCTGGATGATTTTCCGCATGCGGGTAAGATTGATGTTTGCCAGATTTTCTGCCACCAGGAATTCATAAAAGCCTGCAACGGCTGTTAAGTATAATTGTTCAGTTGCGGGGGAGAGATCCTTCAGGGCAGCAGCCAGATAACCAATCATTTCTTCGTTAAGACTGGTGGGGGGGGTGTGTTCAGTGTCAATATGATGAATTTGCAATACATTCAAGAAATAATTCAATGCATGTTGGTAAGTTAATGCAGTATGTGGACTCCTGGAAGTTTGTAACAATTCCAGATATAAATCAATCGTGTTTTTGATGGATAAATCGCCCATTTTTCACTCTTATTTCAGTTTGTTTATGTTTATGATAATATAACTTATCGAAAGCATAAATAGTATACAATACCCCTGCTCCTTTGTCAATAACCATTTTCCTGTAAAATACATTGTAATAATCAAGCATTCATCATTTGATAAACAGGTGATGCCATGATAATCACAGAGAATGTACATTGCATATCCACCTTTTTTACAAACCAGTACCTGATCGTTGATGGTCATACCCTATTTCTGATCGATACAGGTTTACGGGGAAATGCTGCCAAAATAATCCGTTCCATATACGCAATTGGGCATCATCCCTCTGCACTGAAACAAACTTTTATAACACATGCAGATGGTGATCATTATGGCGCAGCGAATGGTCTCATAAAATCCACCGGATGCAGGATTGCAGCCAGCCGCTTGGAAGCTGAAGCCATGATTGCTGGCTCCTCCTCCCGGGAATTAAAACCAAAAGGAATTTTCAAACATCTATTACCATTGACCGATGGACTATTCCGGGCAGACCCGACCAACGTGGATACCGTTCTGGAACCGGGTTTGACACTCCCCATCCTGGAAGGACTGAAAGTTCTATCAACTCCAGGGCATACGCCTGATCACATTTCTTTTTATTTACCGAAACATCGGATATTATTTGCTGGTGATTCGATCTGGCTGAAAAACCGAGCCCCCTGCCCTTCCCGCGGGATGAATACATGGGATATCGAGTTGTCTGACAAATCGTTTCAAGCCCAAATGGCATTAAATCCGTCATTCATCTGCGCTGGGCATGGCATTCTGAAATTATATTAATATAAAATGAGAAATTATTTTAGATGACCGTGTTCCTCGTGGACAGGTTCGTCAAAACCTTCTTGGAAGGCATCCATCATTCCCTGCATCAAATCATTCCAGTACTCAATGGCTGCCTGTTGTGGGTTTTCTTGGAACTTCTCGATCCAGGCATTCAATTGACTATCCTCCAGCCCATCTTGTTTCCACTTTTCGAGGTATCGTTGAATGATGGCAATAATTCTATTACCTTCCCATGGATGAGAGCTGGAGGATTGTGCGTTATGAATCGAGCGGGCTAAATCAAAATTTACCTGCCAATAGTTAAATGACAAATCAAAATGGGACAGGATAATATCATCAATAATATCTTCAACCCATTTTCGATGAAATCTGCATGAACCGCTGTTTTCCGAATACAGTTCATAGACAAACCGTTCCACATTTTTTCTACCCAACTGATATGGGGGTAAAAAATCGTTTCCATAATAGGAAAAATATTTCCCCATGATGGGCATTGGAGAAAACATGCCTGGAACCCAATACTGGTTGGGAACCATGCAACCGGTTACTCCATGGGCAGTATAAACTGCATAATCCATGGAGTTGATGCCATAGGTCGAATCCAACCACTTTGCAGCTGATCGCATTCCTTGCCTGAATGGTTCCCCTTGGGGAGAAAAGAGAATCATTTCCCCAATTGCAATGGCGTAATCGGCATGATACGCTGAATCTTCGATGATATCCATATCACCAGGGGTTGAAGAAAAGAGAAAACGCGGCGGCATGTTGGACAATCCGAACGATACAGGGTCAATCAACCCTCTGAATATGATTTCCATCATCCAGCTGATGGTTCCGCCAGCCTGGATGGCGTCCCAACCCATCGAATCCACCCACTTGTTCAATTTTTCCGCTGCGCGTTGATCAAAGATTCCGCAATTGGGACCCAATGCCTGGTATGGTTCATAATCCTTTTTATATTCTGCCCGGTATTTCTTGCATACAATTGCGCAAGGTTCTCCACAATGGAGGAAGCTTTTGGTTTGGATGGTTTCTTGATTAAACTGTTTGAGATAATGAGCAAGGATAAAATTGGTGTGTTGTTCCAGCCGTCGGTCGTCTGATTCCAGAACTGACTGGTAATTAAAGCTGAACAAGCGGTCGTCTGCTGTATGCATGTTAACCCCAAAGGTGCCCCCGGTTTCAAATTCAGGGACATATCGGTATTTTTGAGATAATGCCAGATCAGCAGCAATAGCGCGTTTCCCAAAATGGGCAAGAAAATATTCGTCAAGTTCTTTGGCTTCTTTCAATGCTGGATCTTCCCAATCTCCGCCAAAGACAACTGCTGCAACATGGTGATATTGGAGAAGGCGCGATCCAAGCCCTCCCCTTCCCGCCCAATCATCAATGTCAGAGACGGATCCATTCCGAATGGCATTGGATCCAATTGCACCTTCCTTTGTGTATCGGGAAGCCGGACCTGTGGATAAGATTCGAAACCAGTCTCCCGAAAAAAGGCTGCGATATTTTTCGTAGAGAGCATGTTGTAAAGCGTAATAACCAATCCAGGTTTGTTGATTTTCGTCCGTGTAACCTTTCCACAGGGAATCCGTGTCAACTGGATCAAATTGGATATCGTATTCACCATTTTTATGGTTAATAATGATGACACAATCTGTTTCCGCCTGACCTCGTATCCAGACATAATTGACGCCTACCCGATGAAATACGTACATGGCTCCCCCCAACGCGGATACGTAAAACCCCTCCCATTGGGGAGAATAGCCACAAAAAATCATCCGCCGGGTCCCTGGTAATGGTGATCCTGCAAGCAAGCCGCCGCCAAAAGTCATGGAATTGGGGTCTTTTTGAAACCGATCCCAGCCGTACTGGACTGGACCGATAAGCGATTGGTCAATTGGGCATGCCACCCCATATTTGTTATCTGACAGATCAATTACCAATTCATACACGACTGAACGATGAGTCATGATTACTCCCTATAATAATGGTATCCATGATTATAATTGATTAACATTGATTATCGGAGTTAAGGATTTTAATGTCGAAATATTCTGTCCCTTATGGGAAAGGTTTCCTTCAATTTGAACTCCCTGTTGCTTTGGGGGCGGATGTCATCATGCCTATTGATGTACCTGCAGCATCAGACCCGATTGGTGAAGTGGAATATTCTTTAGCCCATCCTGTGGACGGGCTGGTACTTGAAAAATTCCATCATGCAAAACGGGTGGCAATTGCCATTAATGATAAAACCCGTCCCGTTCCGCATCATCAATTGCTGCCACCGATCCTGAGAAAACTTGAAACGATTGGAATACATCCTGATGATATCGTATTATTGATTGCAACAGGTACCCATCAACCACATACACAGGTTGAGATATCCGGTCTTCTTCCAGCCGAAATTATCAACCGCTATCAAATCCTCTCCCATGATGCCGATGACACGTCAAACCTTGTGTATTTGGGGACAACCTTGAGAGGTACGCCTGTTCATGCAAACAAAATATTCATGCAGGCTGATTTACGAATTGTTTGTGGAAATATTGAACCACATCATTTCATGGGTTTTTCCGGGGGTGTGAAATCAGCAGCAATTGGTCTGGCGGGCAGAGAGACCATTACGAAAAATCATTCCTGGTTATTGCATCCGTGTTCAATACCAGGAGAATACCATCGTAATGAGACACGTCAGGATGTGGAAGAAATTGGGCAAATGATGGATATCCATTATGCCGTGAATGTTGTATTAAATAATTCAAAGCAAATCGTTCGTTCTTTTTCTGGTTCTCCTGTTGGGGTGATGCGCGCCGGAATGGAAAGTGTCATTAAAAATTGCCAGACCCTAATTGCCGACCAGTATGATATTGTCATTGCCTCACCCGGAGGGCATCCGAAAGATATAAATTTTTACCAGGCGCAGAAAGCAATCACCCACGCCTCACTCATAACAAGGGATGGCGGAACCTTGATCCTCGTAGCTGCTTGTCCTGAAGGAATTGGCAGTGATCGATATGAAAGGTTCATGTATGATCTTCATAGCCATCAGGAAGTATTGGAAAAATTTAAAAACCAAGGATTTGAAATTGGTCCACATAAAGCTGTTCAAATTGCCATGCGGGCTTTGAAAATGGATATACTGGTCGTTTCAGCAATGGATCCAAAAGATGTCCGATTATTACTGCTGAATTATGCCCCCACCCTTGATCAGGCAATCCAGTCGGCTCTGCATAAACGGGGGGAGAATCCAAGGATTGCCATCCTGCCGAAAGCTACCAATACCATGCCGGTTCTGGTTGAATCATAAATCCGGTTATAATAAACTTGAAAAGGAGCACGCCATGACTGAAACCAAATATTCAACTGGAAAAACCACCATCGCCCCTGAGGTATTGGTGTCCATTGCCCGACTAACCGCTTTGGGGATTGAGGGTGTGAGCCGGCTGGCAATCTTGCCCGTGGATGTCGGTCCAATTTTCCGTAATCCGGAGCGGGAAGGGGTTCGGATTGAAGTCATTGGTAATCTTGTTAACGTTGATGTTTATGTGGTTATTCAGCGCGACTTTAATGTTCGGGATGTGGCAAGAGCCATTCAATCCCAGGTGACTCGTGCAATTTCCGAGACGGTGGGGATGGAAGTTGGAAGAGTCAACATCCACGTTGAAGATATCGATTATTCCGAGTCCAAATCCTGATCCATGAAATCAAGAACAAAGGCACGCTGCATCGCGTTGCAGGTTCTCTACGAGTGCGACCTGACATCCCATATGCCCGGGGATGTTCTGACACGCAACCTGGAAGAAGCTGATTTTACACCGGTATTACAGGAGTTTGTAAGGAATATTGTTGTTGGTATTCTTCCCATTCGAGAACACCTGGATCAGATCATTGCCCAACATGCCCCCGAATGGCCGCTTGACCAGGTTGCCGTAATTGACCGCAATATCATTCGAATTGCTCTTTGGGAATTTGCGGTGGAAGGCTGCACACCATTAAAGGTCGCAATCAACGAGGCGATTGAGCTGGCAAAATATTACGGCTCCGATAGTACCCCCCGGTTTGTTAATGGTGTGCTGGGATCCCTTGCAGAACGGCAGCTTGAAATTCGTCAATATTTTCTCCACTTATCTGGAAGTTAATTTCATCCATTTTGATATCCACCGGGTAGGGGTTTTATGCAGAAAAAGACGATTCATTTGTTCCTGGCTTTTTTCCTCCTTACATCAATCAGTGCCTGTACAATTTCACCAACCATTCCTCCAGAAATAAAAACCCCTACTGCACCCAATCCAGTTACGGTTCCATATTTGCCCCTTGTTGAAGCGGATTTTTGGGTAACTGTACCGGAAACGGAGGGGTTTCAAAAAGTTCATCTGGATATTTTGGATGAGATCACTGGATTGTCTTCAAATATTGCACGATATGAAATGCAATGGGTGGATACGAACCGGTATCAATTGCGAGTACCGGTTCCAGATGGTTCTGTAATTAAGTACAGGTATGTATTGGAGAAAGAGACACTTCTGCAGGAAACCAATATCCCTGGTGATACGATCAGGTATCGCCTTTTATATGTCAAAGGTGCAACAACGACAACGGATATCGTGTCATCGTGGAAAGGCGCAAGTAATATTTCGATACCGGATCATGGCTTTATTCAGGGTGTTATTACTGATTCTGCCACCCAAATGGGTATTCCCGGAATATTCATTTCTGCAGGCGGTGTATCAACAATATCTCTGGCGGATGGCTCTTTTGTACTGCCCAACCTGCCGGTGGGTAATCAAACCATGGTGGCTGTATCCATGGATGGCGCCTACCACCCATACCAGCAAGGTGCGATTGTAGCCCCCAATGCGGGGACTCCTGCACAAATTCAGATGTCTCAAACGGAATATGTCAATGTTACTTTTCACGTCTCTCCCCCTGAAGATGGATTGAAAGGGATCCCGGTCAGAATTGTTGGAAACCTCCTTTCTCTTGGAAATACTTTTGGGGGTCTTGAATCGGAGTTTAGTGTCATCGCTGCCAGAGCTCCAAAATTGCAGTATGACGAGAAGGGTTCATACTCTGTAACATTATCCTTACCTGTTGGGTATGATCTTCGATATAAATATTCACTGGGGGATGGTTTTTGGAATTCGGAACATTATGCGAATGGTAATTTTAGAACCAGGCAAGTTATTGTGCCCGATAGGAATATTGATATTTATGATGAGATCGAAACCTGGAAGTACGGTCAATCAGCTCCGGTTCGATTTACTGTCCAGGTGCCTGTGGAAACACCGGTAACAGATACTGTATCCATCCAGTTTAAATATTCCTCATCAGACTGGATGATCCCCATTCCAATGTGGCAGATGGGGAACAATCGTTGGTCGTATATTCTTTACGGTCCCTTTCTAGACATGGGTAGTATGTATTACAGGTATTGCCGAAACGACCAATGCGGAACCGCAGATGACGCGTCCACTGTAGGTTGGGATGCATCTGGTCTTCCTTTTCATACAAACAAGCTGCAACAGGATTTTCAAGATACAGTGGATCGCTGGATTTGGGTGGAACCATCAAAATCATCCACACAGGTGGTTGCTTCTGAAATTACTGCGCGGGGTGATCAATTCTGGGCTGGTGTTGAATATGTCCCGCTATATCATTCCACATGGCTTGCTTACGAATCTTGGGCTGTCCAATATTTGAAAACCATTGGTGCCAATCGGGTTATTCTTACTCCGGCATGGATCCAGGTTGGAGATTCAATTATCGGCACCGCCCAAAATAATCCGATATGGCATGATATTAATCTGGAATTTACTCAAATCGATCGGGAGGGCTTGCGGGTAGTTTTGCATCCCTATATCCTCACATCATCAGACGAGGTAATTTGGATCCAAAATTGGCAGACTTGGTGGGGAAGTTATCGAAGATTTATTCTTCACTTTGCGGAAATGGCTTCAAAGATGAACTTTGCAGCTCTGGTCATCGAGGATCCACGAACATATAATGCGGGTAACTTGGAATGCTTTGAAAAGATTTCAACACAGGATTGGCTGCAACTGGTCTCTGATATCAGGCAGCGATATGCCGGCAAAATCTTATGGGCGGTTCCCTTCCCTGCAAGTGAAAATTTACCGGATGGTTGGATCAATCTGTTTGATGGTGTTTATTTGCAATGGTCAGCTCCCCTTTCCAATCAATCCGATCCATCCATCCAGGAATTGCAGGATGAATTCACGCGTCTTCTACTGATGGAGGTTCAGCCATTTTATGAAAAACACCAGAAACCAATTTACCTGTCAATGGATTATGAATCCATCGATGGTGCGGCAAGTAATTGCATTGAATGGAATAATTCATGCCTGGAGTTAAACCAGACAATTCTACCCTCATTTGACTATCCCAATGTTTCTCTGGACTTACAGGAGCAAGCAGATATTTACAATGCTGCTTTGCTGGCAATTAACAATATTCCATGGATCAACGGGTTTATTTCATCTGGTTTTTTCCCCCCGGTAATTCTGCAGGATAAATCCAGTTCAATCTATGGAAAACCTGCTGGTGATGTTTTATGGTACTGGTTCCCGAAAATGGTTTCGAACAATTAAAAAATCACAAAGGAGATTCAATCATGCAACAGTTAGGGCAACCTGGTCAATTTGGTTTGGAAAATCAGGGCATTACAAATTATGGAACTGCTTATTGGAATCTTTCGCCGACAGAATTGGTTGAACAGGTTATCTTACGCAAAGAAGGATTATTATCTGCGGATGGTGCTGTTGTTGTTAACACTGGGCATCATACAGGTCGATCTCCAAATGATAAATATGTGGTCAGGCAGGGAGATCAGACAGACGAGATCATCTGGTGGGGAAAAATTAATCAACCTCTATCGGTCGATCAATTCGAACGACTTCATCAAAAAATGTTGGGGTACCTGCAGAACCGCGATTTCTTTGTGCAAGACTTAAACGTGGGTGCTCACCCAAATTACACAATACCGATTCGAATTATTACAGAGAAAGCCTGGTCTGCTATCTTTTCAAATAATCTGTTTATTCGAATCGCAAAGGATCAAATTCCCAATCATGTTCCCTTGTTTACAGTGATTCACTGCCCCGACTTTCTTGCCAACCCAAAGGAGGATGGCACTGGATCGAGTACATTTATTGTGCTTAATCTGAAAGAGAGGCTGATATTAATCGGTGGGTCAGCTTATGCCGGAGAAATTAAAAAATCAATCTTCTCGGTAATGAATTACCTGCTCCCGCAAAAAGGTGTTTTATCCATGCATTGCTCGGCAAACGTGGGTGTAAAAGGTGATGTGGCTCTATTCTTTGGATTATCAGGAACTGGGAAAACCACGCTTTCATCTGATATGGAGCGTTCGTTGATTGGTGACGATGAACACGGATGGTCACAGGAAGGAATATTCAACTTTGAGGGTGGATGTTATGCCAAAACGATCCGCTTAAATCCAAAATATGAACCAATTATCTGGGATGCGGCACATCGTTTCGGAACAGTCCTGGAGAATGTTGTTTGTAATCCCATGACTCGAGATATTGACCTTGATGATGAAAGCCTGACAGAGAATACACGTGGAGCTTATCCGATCACAATTGTTCCCAATCATGTTTCCGAAGGATACGCAGGACACCCCAAGAATATCTTCTTTTTGACTGCTGATGCATTTGGAGTGATGCCGCCGATTGCCAGGCTGTCTCCGGCCCAGGCGATGTATTATTTTCTGTCCGGGTACACCTCGAAACTTGCCGGGACGGAACGCGGCTTGGGCAAGGAACCACAGGCAACATACTCCACCTGTTTTGGAGCACCATTTCTCCCCCTGTATCCAAGAGTGTATGCCGATTTACTCGGGAAATTCATACAGGAACACGAGGTGAATGTCTGGTTGCTGAATACAGGATGGACGGGGGGTCCTTATGGTGTTGGACAACGATTTTCCCTCCCGTATACCAGGGCAATGGTGAAAGCTGCACTCACTGGCGAGTTGGAATCGGTTCAGTATGTCCAGGAAAAATATTTTGGATTGTTTATCCCTGTACAATGTCCTGGAGTACCCGATGAAGTCCTGGATCCAATTCAAACCTGGAAAAACAAACAAGATTACGAAGCACAGGCGAGGCAATTAGCAGGGCTGTTTGCTGGAAATTTCAAGCAATATGAGGGGCTTGTATCAGAAGAGGTTATTCAGGCAGGACCAATACATTCATAGTCATAATGATTAGAAATCAAAGGCGCTCCAAAATCCAATATGGAGCGCCTTTGATTTTAAGCCAGGTATACTAACACAATTGCTGTGATAATCAGAAATGGTCCGTAAGGAATTGGCTGGAATGCCCGGTACTTTTTTAGCGCAAGGCGAATAAGAATATAAACAAGGCTGAATAAACCGGCAAGTAAAATGGTCCCAATGATGTTGACGGCAATCCTTGGCCACCCTAACAGGAAGCCAAGTACTGTTGCCAGAGTTACATCCCCAAATCCCATGGCTTCTTCTTCGATAGGGATTTTTCGAAGCCGGCTCATTAATTTTGAGAAACCTATACCCATGATATATAGAAGAAACAGAATACCAAACCCTCCTGCTCCACCCAACAGGGTTGAAACAAAGGATTTTCCAATTATCCCGTCATTGTTGAGCCAAAATGTCCCAACCACAATGGTTATGATAGTCCCCACCAGGCTGGTGATGTGAAGGATCAGTCGATGCTCAAGATCGATGATAGTGATGGTGCCCAGATAAGCAAAAAGGATCATCGCGATGATTGCCGGGATTTTTGGGGGAGGGAGGAACCAGACCAGCAGGCATAACAATGGACTGGATAGCAGAACGATCCAATCGCGGAGCTTCCTTTTCTGTCCACAATGAATGCAGGATTTTAAGCTGACATATTTCCACCATGAAAATGGAAGGGAACAATTTGTACATCCCGGTCTCGCCAATTTTCGATGAGCGGGCAGAACATCCGAGAGGTAAATTATTCCGATGCCAATTAGCAATCCAAACAAAAGTATCAAGATCGCTTGAAAGATATCCGGCATTATTCTGAAACTCCCGTATCAGATGCTTGTTGTTCCAGCTCTGCCCTCTCCTTAAGCTGTTGTCGTAACGTATTGATGTCCTTGGGTAATAGCTTCATGGCAAACAGGAAGAAGATAAAACATAATACCCAGGCTCCAGTACAAATGATTAATATGGAATCCTTCATTGAGGAAGATACAGCAATCAATCCAGCCAATGTGGGGGCAACCGCAGACCCCCCCTGTTCCACAAAGTACTGGATTGCATTTGCAGTGCTTCTCACCTCGGGGAGTGTAATGTCGTACACTGTGGATATGACATTTGGCGAGGCAAATGGTATGAAAATCGCACTCAGGCACAACATGATCGTAAATAGGAGAACATTTTCATCCGGAATTGTCATGGTAATCCACAGCAATATTGCCCCCAGAATAACACCTGTTGCTGCAACAAACAACCTTCCCCGTGGATTTTTTCGGAAGAAATAATCGCCCAGGATACCACCAATCGGGTAACCGGCAGCCAGGAACAGGATGGCTATTCCCATGGTAATTAATTGTTGGTTCGAATCAAATCCCCGTTCTGTTTCGAGATAATGAAAAAACCAGAAGGTGATTACCTGCCATGGAAAAACTCCAAAAAAACCTTGGGTTAGCAATAGCAACCAGCTTTTCCGTTTAAAAAGGTCGCGAGCTGTCTTCCAATTAAATTTATATTGTATCTTTTGTTCAATGTTTTCAAGTTCCGGTTCACTCCCACCCCTTGGGGCTTCCTTGACGCCGAAAAATATAATGATTGCCAGTAATATGCCGAGTGAACCTGTGATATAGAATACGGAACGCCAGCCAATCATTCCCCCCAGGATTAATGCCAAAACCATTCCTATCAGGTATCCCAGTGGGGATGTGATTTGCAGGAAACCATATACTTTCCCTCGAATTTTCGGGGGAAAGTAATCTGACATCAAACTATAGATACCCGGATAACTTGAGTCGTCGATACCCGTGGATGCACGACTTGCCAGAAAAGCAGGGTAGGTTCGGGCAACTGCGCTGATCCATGTGGTTGCTCCCCAGATAAACGATGCCAACGCCAGAAGTTTAGAGCGGGCAAAGCGATCGTATAGATAGCCCCACAAGGGATAGAAAAAAGCACCGACAATAATTGCGCCTGAGGTCACCAATCCCATTTGCGCTTCGTTAATATTAAACTCTTTCATAATGTCAGTTGTCAGGGGAGAAATCAGCAATTTGTCAGATTGATGAAGAAGCATGAAAAAGAAAAATATTGCAAAAACAAACCATCTGCGTTTTGTTAGTGCAAAATGTTGATTGGTTGGATGAGGTGCCATGGCAATCTCCGTGTTGGGATGAGATGATTGGATGTGAAGATTATATACTTAATTTGATTTTGAAGAGCATCTTGAATGGTGGCTTGGGAAGGAACTGATACAATTGTTTGACCTATTATGGACACGATTGAACGATTAGTTGCCGCCTGGCGTGAAGAACCAGGGATATGGTGTTGCGTAGAGCATTATTGGGAAATTCCTGCGCGAGGACCGATAACCAGGGATTTTCCCGATGAACTATCTTCTGATATTCGGACGGTTCTCCAACGCGTGGGGATAAACCAATTGTTTATCCACCAGTATGAAGCATGGGAAAAAATCCATTCGGGAAAACATGTCATTATCACAAGTGGAACATCCAGCGGCAAGTCGCTATGCTATCAATTGCCAATCATGGAATCGTTGGTAACAACAGAACCTGGAACAGCCTTATGTATTTATCCCACAAAGTCACTTGCTCATGACCAGTACGATCAGTTCGAAAGGTTGATTACATCTCTATCGGCAATAACACCAAACCGGTTATCGCTGGGTGTTTACGATGGCGACACCCCGCTTGGTCAAAGGACCGCCATAAGGCAAAATGCCAATGTGATCCTTACCAATCCGGATATGCTTCACATGGGAATACTCCCCCATCACACCAATTGGTCGAAATTTTTCCAACGATTGAGATATGTGGTACTGGACGAAGCACATCATTACCGGGGAGTGTTTGGGTCACATATTGCCAATATACTTCGCCGGCTGAAACGTGTGGCAAATTTTTACGGTGGCTTCCCTCAGTTTATTTTTACGTCAGCTTCCATTTCCAATCCAATTGAGATGTCTCAGGCTATGCTTGAGGAACCCGTCGATTTGATCTCTGAGGATGGTGCAGAACACGGCAAACGTATTTTTATTCTCTACAATCCTCCTGTGGTAGACCCGGACTTAGGACTCCGCAAGAGTGCAGTAAGTGAGGTTGTTACTTTATCAAAGGATTTGTTGAGTAATAATATTCAGACGATTTTGTTCATCCGTTCAAGAAAAGGAGTGGAATCACTGATTCGCTTGTTAAGATCAACACTTCCCTTTCAACATAAAAATGTTCGCGGATATCGAAGTGGTTATTTACCATCCGAACGGCGGGAAATTGAGGGAAACCTTAGAGATGGCACTTTAAAAATGGTTGTCTCGACCAATGCTCTCGAATTAGGGGTTGATATAGGTAAACTTGATGCTGTTCTGGTTGTTGGTTATCCCGGTTCCATTTCAAGTTTCCGGCAGCAATCTGGAAGAGTTGGAAGGCGAAATTCAACATCATTGACATTGATGATTTCTTCTGCAAATCCTATGGATCAATACATCATCCGGCATCCAGAATACCTTCTGGATCAAAATCCCGAATCTGTTTACATCAATCCGGATAACCCTCTGATTCTCCTGAACCATATCCGCAGTGCCCTATTTGAATTACCATTCGCTGATACGGAGGGATTTGGTCATTTACAGAATTCCCAATTGGGTGAATATTTTATGGTTCTATCGGGCGTTGGAGAAGCTCAGCAATCTGGGAATCGTGTTTTTTGGATGGGATCCAGTTATCCTGCAGATTCCGTGTCCATTCGTAATGCCGGGGGTGAAATCATAACTTTGCAGGCAAGAGTAGATGGGAAGGAGAAAAGGATAGCAATGCTGGACAAATCATCTGCCACCTGGATGGCGCATCCAGGTGCAATATATGTCCATGATGGCGAACCTTACGAAGTAATTGACATCAATTTTGAAGATAATATTGCCAATCTTCAACCGGCGAACGGAAATTATGAGACAGAACCCGTCATTAAATCGAGTGTTGAAAAGATCAGTGAGTTACAGAAACGGGTTTATCCGCATAGCGATGAATATGTAGGTGAAATCCTGGTTACCTCACAGGTGGTTGGGTATCGTAAATACCAATGGTTGAGCAGGGAAATTGTTGGAAGCAAAAACATCTCCATGCCAGAAACCAACCTTCGCACAGTTGGATATTGGCTTGTATTCCAGGAATCGGTGAGGCAGGCTTTGTTACGAGAGAATCTGCGAGATTTTCATGGTAACAATTATGGACCCAATTGGACAAAAATCCGGAATGAAGTGCGGAAGAGGGATCGCTACCGTTGTCAAATTTGTGGTGTCTTTGAATCGGATATGGCGCATGATGTTCATCATAAAATTCCATTCCGAACCTTCACCGATTATGAAACTGCCAATCGCCTGGACAATTTGGTAACACTTTGTGCTTCCTGTCATCGAAAAGTGGAACAAAATGTTCGGGTGCAGAGTGGCTTATCTGGTTTGGCGTACATTGTCCATCACTTATCTCCAGTATTTCTGATGTGTGATTTTGGAGATTTAGGCGTGATTGCCGAACCTGAATCCAAGTTTGCGGATGGAGATTCGGTTATGATAGTGTATGATCAAGTTCCAGGAGGAATTGGATTAGCGGAGAATATGCTTGAAAAGCGAGAACAAATATTGAAAGCTGCATTTGACCTTGTTAATGCTTGTGGCTGTTCTGACGGATGCCCATCATGTGTTGGTCCAGGTGGCGAAAATGGATACGGTGGGAAAAAAGAGGTAAAAACAATCTTGGGAACATTAATTGGAGCGTTGTGAAAATGGAGTCTTTGTCGGATCGTTTAAAGTCTCTAGGCATGCATTTGGGTATGAATCAAACCAACAAAATAACTGCGTGGGAAAACAGCCTTTCATTTGAGGAGGTTTTAGATCTGCAAAAGGATGTAAATTTATATGGCGAAAATTATTACCATCATGAAATAATCGATTCGGATTATCAACATGGAATCATAAATTTTTCCGACGAACCGGATCTTCACTCATTAAACCTATGGTCAAAAATATCGGATGGAAAAACCTTCTCCAAGGAATCGGTTGTATTTCTGGATTGTGAGACGACTGGACTTTCTGGTGGAACAGGGACAATTCCCTTTCTCATTGGTCTGGGTTTTTGGAAGGATCAACAATTTCATCTATATCAATTATTCCTGCACCAGCCGAATGCTGAGTTGGCTCTGCTTACATTTCTTTCAGAGGTGTTAACGCCATTTCAGGTTGTGATTACTTTCAATGGCAAATCCTTTGATATTCCGCTTTTACATACAAGATTTGTGTTAAATTTCATGGAAGATGTCTTTTCTACTTGGGGACATGTGGACATGTTGCATTTTGCCAGAAGGTTGTGGAGACTTAGATTGTCATCCCGATCTTTGGGAAGCATTGAAAAGGAAATATTAAAAATTACTCGAACAGATGATGAAATACCGGGTTGGATGGTTCCGGAAATGTATGTTGATTATTTACGGTCTGGTGACCCCAATCCACTGAAAGGGGTTTTTTACCATAATAAAATGGATATCGTTTCTCTTGCTGCTTTATTTATTCATGCAGGGAAAATAATGACAAACCCAATCCAATGGCTGGACGATTCCCTGGACGTCATATCAGCAGGCAGGTTGTTTGAGGAATTGGGGCAGGTGGATACTTCGTTGTCACTTTATAAAGCAGCCATTAACCAGGGCTTGCCACTCCCCTTCTACCTTGATACATTAAAACGATACGCCAACATTTACCGAAAACAGCAGAACTGGTTTCGAGCTGTTCAACTTTGGGTTATGGCTGCAGAAAATGATGACGTGGATTCTTGTGTTTCACTTGCGAAGTATTATGAACATCGGGAAAAGGATTATGCATCTGCTTTGCACTATACAGAAATGGCAATCAGGTGTTGTGTCGATAGTGCGGAAGTACAGCGGTTGAAAAAGCGTTTGCATCGGCTTTTATTGTTGAGTGGATTTGCTAAGTAGATTTATGTTATTGTATGGCTATGCGCATATTTAGATTTTTCGAATATGTTGATTGAGTAGTTCTTCGTACACATCCTTGATTTTTTGCGTGATCTTTCCTGGCTTCCCATTTCCAACGAGAAAATCATTTATCATTGTAAGAGGCAGTACCCCCCTGCTGGTGCTTGTAATAAAGCATTCGTCAATTATCCCCAACTCGTTTTCACGTACCGGCTGATAGGATACCTTCAAGCCCAATTTTTCAATGCCCCTGATTACCATTTCTCGCGTAATTCCATGTAAAACCCCCTCCCCTGCAGTTCTAATCTCCTGATTAACGACGGCAAAATAATTACTAGAAAGTCCCTCCAAAATTATTCCATCGTCCACCATGAGCGCTTCATTCACGCCATCTGGAAGTCCGGCTTTTTTATGAGATGCGTAGTCGATAAAATCGGTTAGTTTTGCCTTTGGATTGTTGCGATGGTGTTGTATGGTGATCGCTCGAACTCCATTCAGGTAGTCTTCCGTTTTGGGCACAGTGAAGGGTTCGGAAAAGATATAAACCACCCGACCACATGCGCTGAAGTCAAGAACGATTCGGATCCGGCTTTCAACATATCCCTCTTCTTTTATCATCCATTGAATCGCCAATCGCAGGAACTTCCTGCGAATTCGAACCCTTATCTTGGATAACCTGGCGGATTCTTCCAAACGATCAAAATGCCTGCGCAAATGAAACGCCTTATCCGTGTTGTATGTTCGAAATGTTGTATAAGCCCCTTCTGGCAACATGAGGGTCGCTTCATCCAATGATTGAACTGGAAGACCGTAGGCTAAATCCGGAATTGGTTTATCTGTAGATTTCCAAATTCGCATGGTTGTTCACCTGTTTATGAATAATAATTGGTTAGTTTTCGCCAGTTTTCGATAATTCTATCGCAGCCCAATAATCCTCCAGGGTATCGATATCAATCAATATTTTCTCATCTTCCACATCAACCCATTCCACGGGATGATTATCCAGCAAGCCCCTTCCGCCCGCATCACCAGTAATTTGCGCCAGATCCTCATAAGTTGATTGATCGAATAATACGGGATGCCCCCGCTTTCCATTAACCCTTGGAGCAACAATGGGAGCACAGGTCGTCTGTTTTTTGTCTAAGAGCAAATTGATTATGCATGGAGATATGAACGGTTGGTCACTTAATAGAAACCCAATTGTTGGGAAAAATTGCTGGTATTTGTTAATGGCTATACGCAACGACGAACTCTGACCTGATTGCCAGAATGAATTTTCAATAATATCCACAGGCAAGTCAGCGAGTGCGCATTTAATGTCATTTCGTTGATCAGGGACAACAACGCACACTTTATCAAAATCGGATTGCATCGCCTGAATCGCCACATGTCGAATTAATGGAATTCCGTGCCAGTCTAATAATTGCTTTGGAGTATCCTCTGGCATTCTCGTCGATTTACCAGCTGCCAAAATCACACCCAGCGAAGGTTCATGAACGCGGATTACCCGATTGGGTTGAGCGGAATCGTTTAACCTCGCGATAATGCAGGAATTATATACACCCAGAACCCGGTCAATCATTTTCTTCGCGATCAACACCAGATCGTCTGAATTAGCTTGATTTAGAATCAGTATTTTTCGCGCATATTGTGGAATTCCCTTTAATCCACCCGAACAGGATAACAAATAAGTTACTATTGTCTGGTCACGAATGATTCCCCCCATTTCCAAACCGGTGACCCTGGAAAACAGTTCTGGACGATGAACAATTGTATTGCTCAAGGGATTACCCAATCCACTTAAGCCCACCACTACCACTACATCTGTGATGCCCTCAGGAATCGCGGGCTCATGTTCTGCCGGAGCTTTTAGGGAGCGCATTCTTGATCCATCCGCTTCCACAAGAATTGGGATGCTCCACCCTTCTCCAAACTGGGCTAATTCTTTAAATTGCCGCTCATCTATCCCGGTCCATTTTTTACTGCCCGGGTCAAATAATCCCGTGATTAGATGAATTCCTGGCAATTTCCATTTGTCATCCGCAGGTATGTATTGGCTACGCGCAATTATGTGATGAAATTTTGCGTATTCCGCCTGTTTCTCCGCCAAATGCGTAGTCGTTGTAATCCATACAGAATTATTGGAGAAACAATGCGCAAGTTGAAAGATGGCTGTTGTCTTTCCTCCCGATCCAACAAACGCCATCCTACTCCCGCAGGTTGCGCGTAGTGCTAGAAGTAAATCTACAGACATGACTCTTGTTTCTGATATGCAAGAATTGCTTCCAGCACTCCCCCACCAATTGCCAGTGATTTCTCTGAAACAAGCGTCCATAATCTTGGATCGTTTCTTGTATCCATGTCGCCAACCTTTACCCCCCGATCAACCTGTGTGTTGGGGCGAAGAATGCCGCGAATCATTCCGGAAAAAGGAGCAATAATATCAAGTCCGTTCACACGGGCTACAACCTGATTGGCATCGACCCAGTCACCGATATTGATTGTTGTGGATAACAATCCACTTGCCGGAGACCTCAGAACGCGGTTTGTGTCCATCTGATGAACCTTTCCTGGTACACCTGTATCAGGTTGAGCGGTTCCATTCCAATATACCCGCCCAAGAAAATGTCCTCGATTTGTTTCCACAACCGCGTGACAATTTTTCCCCGCGTCAAAACCTGGTCCCAATCCGATCACAAAAGGCGCTGCTGGATGTGTCCACCTTGGCGGTAATTTGGTCATCCGCGCATCAACCAGTATGTCGGGTTTAAATTGACAGCAGGACTTCATGTCAGGATCCACTAAAACAGGAATCAGGTTATTGGATAATGCTTCATTAATTCCCTTTATGTCACATATTTTTACGGCAGTAATATCCTCAACACTGGTTGATCCATCATAAATAGCCTCAGAGAAAGATACCGTTCTCCGAACCGCCATCGGTTCAGGCAGTTCAGAGATAACAACCGGAAAACCTGCGCGAATAAGGCGTATTGCCACTCCGCTGCCCAGATCACCGCCTCCCATTATCCAAATGATGTTTCTAAACAAATTAGTCCAATTCATTCAGGTTCGCTTGATCGAGTTCACTCAATACTTTTTCCGGAGTCAGTGGAAACTCATTAAACCAGGTGCCTGTCGCATCATGTACAGCTGCAACCACCGCCGGAGCAAATGGGAGCATGGGCATCTCAGCCATCCCCCTTGCACCCCAAGGACCGTTCGGGTCCGGATATTCCAGAATGACAGAATCAACGTGTTTTGGAATATCCAAAATCGTTGGAACTAAATATGTGGATAATGTACTTGTTTGAACTTTGCCTTCCTTCTCAACAAAATTTTCCAGAATTGCGTAACCCGCAGCCTGGACAACCCCTCCCTCAATTTGCCCACGCACAAGGTGTGGGTTGACCGCTTTCCCCACATCGTCCACACTGATGACGGACAGTATGGCAATCTGCCCCGTTTCCATATCAACTTCAACATCCACAGCTTGGGCAACATATCCATAAGCAAAATTTGGTTCAGATTTCCCCGTTTCCGGATCCATCGGTGTGGTTTTTGGAGGGCGATACTGGTACGTAGCAATCGCAGGTCTCTCCTCTTGATGCCATTTATCCAAAACTATTACAGCAGCGCCCTTGATGGAATTCAACCCCATAAATGTCATTCGGGAAGCCGAAGTACTGCCAGAAGGGGGCGTGGAGCCTGTGTCCGAGGCAATGAGGTGTACTTTCTCCAGCGGAATCCCTAATTGGCTTGCAGCCGCCTGGGTAAAGACCGTGTGCGCCCCCTGTCCCACATCCGCACCAGAGTGATACACAATCGCTTCTTCAATTTCCGTATTTCCACGAAGCTCAATGGTGGCGGTACACTGTTCAGGCGCACCAAAGGAAAAACCAATATTTTTAAATGAAGCAGCAATTCCTCTTCCTCTGCAAACTCGCGACTTATCTGGAGTTGGCAGCCGGACTTCTTTACGTTGCCAACCTCCCTCTCCTTGTTCCCAACCGGCTTTTTCGGCACAGGTTCTTAAAACCTCCGGCATACTGACGCCTTTTGGTAACGGCGTTCCTACAGACAAGATCGAGCCTTCATGAATAATGTTGCGCATCCTGAATTCCACAGGGTCCATTGCCAGAGCACTGGCAAGTTTTTCCATCTGCATTTCTGCGGCAAATGCAGCCTGGGGTCCCCCAAATCCCCGAAACGCCCCTGTTGGAATATTATTGGTGTAAACGGCGTATGAATCTGTTTTTACATTTGGGATTTCATATGGACCCGTACATGTAACCGTTGCGTTTCCCAATACTTTGGGAGATGTATATACGTAAGCCCCACCATCTGCAATTAATGTAATTTCAGCTGCAACAAGCTTCCCATCCCTAGATGCGCCCCACTTGGAATGGATATAAAATGGGTGACGCTTGTGATGACCAAGTATGGATTCTTCCCGGCTCCAAATTACTTTGACCGGTCGGGGGGTTCCCATCTGATCCAATTTCCAAGCGGCAAGGGCAAGAATAATCTGCACAGACATATCTTCCCGCCCTCCAAATGCGCCACCAATAGCGGGATAGATGATTCTGACTTTCTCCAGAGGTAAATTTATAGCATGGGCAACCTGCTCCTGATCCTCATGTGTCCATTGACCAGCGACAATAATCGTAACGCGCCCCTGTTCGTCGATATAAGAAATTCCAGCTTCTGGTTGAAGGTAAGCATGTTCCTGGGCAGGCGTGTGATAATCCGATTCAACAATTACATATGCTTTTTCAAAGGCTTTCTCAACATCCCCTTTTCGGATACGATATCGACTGAATACATTCGATCCCCGATCTGGATGTAAAAGAACAGAGGATTCTCCCATCGCCTCTCGTGGGTCATAAACGGCAGCGAGGTCTTCATAATCCACCTTGATCAATTTACACGCCTTGGCGGCAATGCGCTCACTTTCAGCAATCACAATTGCCACCTGATCTCCAACAAAACGAACCCGATCAGCATAGGGCTTGCTGGAGCCGGGACCGCATAAAACTGGTTGATCGCGAACGCCCAATCCATATTCATTGACGGGTACATCTTTAGCTGTGAAAATTGCAATGACACCATCAATCGATTCAGCTTCTGCCGTATCTATGGACTTTATACGCGCATGATTCCGATTAGCAAATAATACCTTCATGTATGCCTGGTTCGGAAGCGAAATATCACCCGGATACAACGCTTTTCCCTGAACCTTATCAACAGCATCTATTCGGGTAATGGATTTTCCAATGTAAGTCATGATTTCCACTCCAACAATTTCAACGACTTCGTTTTTTTCCCTTGTAGGAGACCGAAGGCACATCGTATAGTCCGTATCGTGGCGGAGCCACCAGGCGGTAAAGGATCATGGCTATGAGTTGCAACAAAAAGTAAATGATGAACATCAGCACCAATGTGAGAATTGCCTTCACATACAATAACGGATCGTTAGGCAGAAAGTCTATCCCCCCCCGGTAAATCAAATCAGCGGGGATTTTAAACCAACCCTGTTTCGTGTTTTCGGATATCAAAAGCATAGCTGCGCTATAGCCAAGTACCGGTGTTAATAGAATGATTAAAAAACCTATTCCACGCCACACTGGATGCGGTTCGCTTGATTTTCGTTCCTGCTCAGCCTGCCGTCCACCACTTCCATAATATTTGCCCATTATTACACCTCCGGTTCCCGAACTGCCTTGGCTGCCTTCTCGACGGCAGAAATAATTGAATAATAACCCGTACAACGGCACAAGTTTCCAGTAAGAGATTGTAGAATCTGTTCTTGGGATGGAGTCGGGTATTCCTCCAGCAATTTGTGAGCAGACATGATAAATCCCGGCGTGCAGTAGCCACACTGAACCGCCCCTTCCTCCATGAATGCTGTTTGCACTGGATCCAACTTCCCATCCGTTGACACCCCCTCAATAGTTTGAATTTCTGCAAGATAAGCCCTGGGCGCAGGAACCAGGCAGCTCATCACAGCACATCCATCCAAAATAACAGTACAGGCACCACATTCACCTTCGGCGCAGCCCTCCTTGGTGCCAATCAACCCGGCGTCCTCTCTTAATAAACGTAAAAGAGATTTATCCCAGCCCGATGAAAATTCATAACTCTTTCCGTTAATCTTGGTGATAATTTTCTCTGTTTGCGCATGAACGATTTGTTCTGGTAGACAAACGGGATCAACAGATGTAGACAATAAAACCGGATTTTCTGGAATGGTTGGTGTTTCCTGTAAAGATAGCGCCTCCAGTCCACGTTTGGCAACAACCCGAACTATTTTTTTGCGATATTCAGCAGATGAACGAACATCTGTAATTGGCTTTGCAGCCATTTGGACAAGATCAGCCGCTTCCCGGATAACCAAATCATTTATCTGTTTACCTATCAACAAACGCTCTGCTTCTCTTGCATGAATGATGGTTGGAGCAACCGCTCCAAGGGTTATATTCGCATTTTGAATAAAACCATTCTCAAAATCCATAACCATTGCGATATTGACAAGCGAGATTGCCTGAGCATTCCGTAATGCATACTTGATGAAAATTCCTTTTTGATTTTCCCGAATGGCAGGAAAATAAATGTCTGTTAACACTTCATGGGGTTGAAGTAGAGTTTTGCGGACTCCTGTGTAAAATTCATCAAGGCTTACAATCCGGCTGCCGTTGGTCGACGTGAGGACCAAATAGGCTCCCATCGCCATTAGGGGTGTAATCGTATCATTCGCCGGAGAAGCAGTGATAAGGTTTCCCGCCACCGTCCCCCGATTTCGAATCTGTGGTGATCCAACACTCCAACAGGCTTGCACCAGTGGGGCAGCAAATTTTCGCAGGATACTGGATGCAATCACGGAATTATGGGTGACCATGGGACCCAAATGAATCCAGCCATCATCATCGACGTGTATGGAATTTAAACCATTTACTCTTGATATGTCTACAAGGGTGCTTACCTCTTTGTGTCCGCCCTTTTCCAACTCCAACATTAAATCAGTTGCGCCCGCCACTATCCTTGCAGACATGCCCTCTGCCGCTTTGATTTCAATTGCTTCTTCCAGCTTGGAAACAGTAATGTACCTCTTCCACATCGTTCACCTCACATTTTTTGTCCAGAGGCACGGTTGCACTCCATGATAATCTGCCCCATGATGCTGACCGCTATTTCTTCCGGGGTTTCAGCATGAATTTCCAAACCAATGGGTGAATGAATAGAATCCACCACAGCCTCCGGTACGCCCTTTTCTAACAAACCCTTTCGAGTGATTGCCCATCTTCTCTTTGAGCCGATCACCCCAACATATCCGGATTGATATTTAAGTAAATCAGGTAAACCTTCAATATCAACATCCGAGCCCCGGGTGGTTAACACGATGATCGTTCTGTTGTTGATTTTGATGTGATTCGGAATTTCACACATCGGAACTGGAAGGTAGATGGATGCACCTGGACAGGCTTCAGGAGTGCACAATTCTACCCGATCGTCGGAAACAATTACATCAAATTCCAACCAGTTTGCCAGTTGTGCTAATTTTTCCCCTACATGACCGGCTCCGATAATGAGTAATTCCATCTTCGGTAATATGGGTTCAATGTACACTTCAGCCGTACCTCCGCACACCCCAGGGTCCCCCCGGGTCGGTTCAACCATGGAATAACTGATTTTCCTTGGTCGCCCATCCGCCATGGCATCTTTAGCCTCCGCTCGAACACGGTTTTCCAACTCCCCTCCACCAACTGTTCCAACAAATCGACCATCCTCATAAACGAGCATTTTCGCGCCAGCTCGTCGAGGCACAGCTCCCTGCGTCTGAATAATTACGCATAATGCTGCTGACTCGCCAGAATTTTCAAGTTTGCTGATTTCATTAAAAATGGAGGGGGCAGCATCAATCATGGATTGCATCCTTGAGGGCACGCCAGACACGATAAGGCGTCGCGGGAATAGTGTGCAGGTCTGCACCACATGCATCAAAAATTGCATTGCCAACTGCCGGGGCAACCCCGTCCATCGGAATTTCAGCAACAGCTTTCACACCAAATGGATGGGATGGTTCATAGGTTTGAACAAATATGGTCTGCATTTCCGGCATCTCATTTGCTCTAAAAATGTGGTAACCGACCAAATCAGTTTCCAAAGGTCGCCCATCTTTGTCATATCGCATTTCTTCACAGACGGCATAACCCAAAGCCTGAGCCATCCCTCCCTCCACCTGACCGGAAGCCGTTAGCGGGTTGACCACCACACCTGCATCCACCGCCATAATTAGCCGATCTACAACAACTTTTCCAGTCTCAATATCCACAGTCACTTCAGCAAACTGGGCGGCAAATGGCGGAGGAGATACGGGAGACATGTAGGATGCCACCCCCATAATCTGCTTCTGTTGCTCATGATGCAATGAATCTAGAGCAATGTCACAGATGAATATTGAATCTCCCTCGGGAGTGACTGCCCGACGGTCTTCAAGCGTAATACTCGTTGGATTAACGTGGACACCTCGACCCGCAAACATCATGGCTGCCCGTTCCCGTAATTGCTCGGCCACCTGTTCCGCTGCTTTTATGACTGCCGCGCCAGAAATATACGTGGTACTGGATGCATACGCTCCCTTGTCGAATGGAGTAAAGTCGGTGTCAGATGAATAGGTGATAATATCGTCCAGCTGCACACCCAACACCTCGGCAGCCATCTGGGCAAGGACTGTATCCGATCCAGTTCCCAGGTCAGTAGCACCAACCAATAAATTAAAAGAGCCGTCATCGTTCAGTTTGATACTGGCACCACCCATATCAAGATATGGAATTGCAGTTCCCTGCATCACCATTGCAATCCCAACCCCTTTTCTCATGTGCGGGTTACCCGGCACGTGATGCCAGGTTGGGTTTCCAAATTTATGATCCCAGCCAATTGCGGCCTTTCCCTGTGATACACATTCTTCCAATCCAACAGTCTGGATGATTTCAGGGCGCGGTTCTCTTCCTTCGCTCCATGCTGTACTGAAAGGATGAAGCTCCCCCTCCTTGATGGCATTCTTTAACCGAAAAACAATTGGATCCATTTTTAATGCCCGGGCAATTTTCTCCATGTGACGTTCTACGGGCCAATATCCTTGTGGGACTCCATATCCCCGGAAAGCCCCGGCTGGCGGATGATTGGTATACACAACATCAGCATGGAACCGGATGTTCGGCGATTTCCTATATGTGCCATCCCCCACGTACAGCGCCATTGCTTTATGTCCGGTGTTTCCGGCAACTGTCAATGCATGGCATCCATATGCTCCTGTATCACTAAGTGCATACATTGCATTTGCCGTGATGGTACCGTCCTTTTTTACGCCCGTCTTCATTCTTATGTGCATAGGATGCCGTGAGCGGGAAGCAATAAATTCCTCCTCCCGCGTATACTCAAATCTGACTGGTCGCCCAGTTGCAATTGTAAGGTGGGCAGCAACATCTTCAATTAAAATTTCCTGTTTTCCGCCAAACCCCCCGCCAATTCTGGGCTTGATAACCCGGATGCGCTTCACCGGTAATTTCAATACGGGCGCAAGAACCCGTCTTACATGAAATGGCACCTGGGTGCTTGTACGAATCACAAGACGATCATCTTCATCCCAGTAAGTTAATACAACATGAGGTTCGATATGGGCTTGCTGGACCTTGGGAACATCATATTCTTCTTCAAATATATAATCCGCTTCAGAAAAGCCTTTCTCCACATCTCCGATGTCAATCCGAATCTCAGCCGCCAAATTTCGATTGGGATTCGAATCGGCAAAATTCACATATTCCACCTCATCGTGAATCTGTGGAGCGTCAGGATCCATGGCCATGAATGGATCGAGAACTGCCTCAAGCGGTTCATATTCCACATCAATTAATTCCAAAGCTTTCTTTGCAATCTCCTCGGTCTCGGCAGCAACAAATGCTACCCGGTCGCCAACAAATCGAACTTTGCCATCCAGCGAAAAAGTATCCAGCGGACCCGGAATCGGATCCGATTGTCCGGCAGTTGAAAAAACCACTCTGGGAACATCCTTATACGTCAGCACGGCGGCAACACCAGGCAATGCCCGCGCGCGGGAAACATCAATGTGCTTAATCCTTGCATGAGCAAGCGGGCTCCATAATACTTTTGCAATCAACATTCCGCGAATTTCATAGTCTGAGGTGAATGCCGGTTTCCCCTGCACTAATTTTACGCCGTCGACCTTGGTTTCCGGTTTTCCGATGTGTGATCTCGGCTCAGTGGATGTAACCGTCCAAATCCGGGGAATCACACGCGTGTCAGTCAATGAAGCCCCTGGATAACCGCGATTGATTTGTTCATCTCCACCGCTGATATTTTGCGTATGATCGGATGATGATTGTGAAGGGAGAGGTGGATTAGAGGACTGTAAGGGCTCGACAGGATCTCCCCGAAGGTAGGCGGCTGCGCGCAGGACTGCCTGCACTGGCTTTTCATACCCCGTACACCGGCACAACACCCCGGATAATGCTTCACGGACCTGTGCTTCCGTCGGTTTTTTCTCGGTTTCAAGTAATGACTTCGCCGCCAATACCATTGCCGGTGTGCAATATCCACATTGAATAGCGCCAACTTCCAAAAATGCTCTTTGAATGGGATGCAATCCTTTACTTTTCATCCAGCCTTGTTCTGGATGCTCCCCCATCCCCTCAATTGTATCAATTGAATGTCCATTAACCTGTGCGGCAAGCAGAGTGCAGGAATTTACTGGTTTTCCATCCAACAATACGGCGCACACACCGCATTCACCACTCTGACACCCCCCAAATTTCGCCCCAAAAAATCCGTATCTCCGCAGCGAATCCAGCAGAGTTTCGTCCAGACAAATTTCCCACTCAACATGCTCGCCATTGACTTGTACATGAATGATCATATTGACCTCGTTTGTTCTTCAAATAATCTGCTGAGCAATACCCGGGAAATTTCTTGAAAATATTCATCATCAAATTGGGGATTAATGAATTGCCTATACGCATTTTTTGTAGAAAGTACAGCCAAATTGAAATCTTGAGCCCCCGAATAAATCACTATCGGCGTTGCAACTGCACCTCCCAGAATAACCCTGATCTCCCCAGTGGAAAGGAAACCTATTGAAAACAAAATCGATGGAATATCCACCGGGGTGCGTTCAATTGTTTCGCATCGTACGCGAATTTCTTGATCGATATTTACTTCCACAAGCAATGGACACCCATCACCAGGTACTTGCTTTTTTGCAATCCATTCTTCATACAACATGACCTTGGCTTCGGATTCCCATATCAACCCGGCGTTTGCAGCGAGTAAATTGGAACAAAGGAGTGAATGTCCCATTCCCCGAACAAGCTCGCCTCCAAGTGTCATGGAATTCCTGATATTGGTATTTGCATCTCTTTTCGCTCCAAGAATCAGATAATCCGGGAGAAGGTCAGAATCAACAATGGAACCCAAGGTTGCCGCTGCCCCTATTGAGATTTGTCCATCGTGGATTTTTATTTCTTCCAAACCCAAATCTTGAACATCCACTACTGCAAAATCACCAGTTGAAGGTGGGTACAAAAAGGATCCCAAAGCAACTGGCACGGTTTGTGGTTCTGGACGAGCCAATAGAAATTTGGCTTGTCCCATTGTAGTTGGTCTGTGATATTCAAGGATCATGTCCTATGCTCCTGATGAGGGTGCAAATGTATCAATCAACAATTTTACGTCGCCACCAACCGGATACAAAATTGGGCAAGTGCAGCCATTTCGGACATATTCAGCCACCTTGCTTCTTGCTTCATCAGGCGTCCCGGAGGCAGTGATTCGGAGAATTAGGTCCTCGGGTACAAGATGTTTTGCTTTTTGAATCTGTTCATGGGTGGCTGGCCATCCAAGGATGGATTGAATTTCTCCAACTACGTCCATGGAAACCCCGGATGCCTTAGCAATGTGGGGTTGTTGGGCAAGATATTGGGTTAATAATTCCCGAGTGGTGTCAATCGCCTTGTCATGATCCAGGTCGACCGAGCAAACAATAAGCTGTGGACGATCAATATCGTCCAACCGCCTGCCGGCTTTAGTTGCGCCTTTGGAAAGCAATTCCAACGCTTTCTCATTATATTCCGGTGGAACACAGTAATTCATTACAGCCCCATCTGCAATTTCCCCGGTCAATTCCATCATAAGATCACCAGTTGCGCCTATATAGATTGGAACATTCCGGGGTTCCTTCCTGCCATGAACAACATCCAGTTCAATACCATCCACGTGAACGAATTCCCCATGATATGTAACCCTTTCCATATTCAGTAATCTTCTCAGAATTATGACTGTTTCCCGCATGGCAAGCAGTGGTTTGCGCCGATCAATCCCGACATTTTTCGCCAAAGGATCCCACCATGCCCCAATTCCACAAATAATCCGATCCGGTGCAAGATCATCCAACGTCAGAAAAGTTGCTGCCAATAAGCCAATATTACGAGTCCAGTTATTAATGACTCCAGACCCAACTCTGATTTTTTCAGTCACCGCTGCATAAGCAGCCATGGGCACGATGGCATCTCTTACCAGCCGGCTTTCCGCCTGCCATACCGCGTCAAATCCCTTTTGTTCGGCGTAACGGACATAATCCAACCCCACCCGCAAGTCATGGGCATCCTGCAGATACAAAGCAACCTTGTTTACCATTGCAATCTCCTTATATCGTCACATATCTACTTGCATCGCTTGAATTTCTTTCAACAGTTCAAGATCTTCAGGCCAGTCCAGATCCAGAGACAAAGTTGGCAGGTCACAGATTTCGGTACGCATGTGGTTAATTTTTGCTTGCTCAATGTGTCGCCGAAATGATCCTGGTCCATAACTATATTCAATTGTCCCGGCAGGGCTTACATACAATGCATTCGTTCCATCCATCCTTCTGTCTGGTGCTATCACCATGACGGGAGGGTCACCTGCTTTTTTTATTATGTTTTCAATATCCTGGGATGTTATCAGGGGTAAGTCTGCAGGCAAGACAAGAATGTTGTCCACGGAATAGATTTGCGCCACGGCAGTTGCCCTTTTCAAAGCTGTATTCAAATTGGGTCGCCCATCCTCCTGGACCGTCCGAACTCCATACTCGCGTGCAAGTGAAAGCGCGGACGTATCACGGCTGACAACCAGAATCTGGTCTATCTGAGAAATGCTCCGCAGAGTCAATAGAACATTGCTTAGCATGGAATAATTCAACATTGCCCGTTCATCTTCTGTTAGAACAGAAGATAATCGCGATTTACCGCGTCGCAATGGTTTCACCGGGATAATAGCCCAAAGGCTCATCGCATCATCTTTTGAATGAATTTTCCAAATTCGATTACGTCTAACGCCAGAGTTTTTCTTTTGCCAACGCTGTCCATGGTGATATCAGTTTCAAAAACCATTATACCCCACCGCTCAATTTCTCTCCGCATGGAACTGTCTGCATTATCAATGACAATTCCCTGAATGATTCCCCGATACAGATTTGCTACAGAAGCTGAAGATGATTCCATTCCCATTTCTCTAAAAATCTTTGCAGCTGGGCCACGGTAGGATTTCCCCTGCTTGATTGGCGATACCGCTACAACAACTTTATCAGTGATCGCTTCTTGAATTCCTGGAATGTTTAATATTGGAAAAATGCTTACAAATGGATTGGATGGACCAATTAATACAAGATCTGCATCGCGCAGCGCCTCCAATACACCAGGCGCGGGTCTTGATTCCTGGATATTTGCAAAAACAAATTCATTAACCGGCGGTTCGAATTGGCATCGAACAAAATATTCCTGGAATCCAAGAACCCCCTGATCCTTCGTATGTACCATGGTGGGAACAGCATCATTTGAAGCTGGAATCACCTTAATTTTAATGCCGTATTTCCCGCAAAAATACTCGATTGTTTCTGAAAGAGTCATGCCGTTGATCATCAAGTGGGTTCTCAACATGTGCCAGGCTACATCATGATCCCCTAGATGAAACCAGGCGGGTCCTCCCATTTGCTCAATCGCACCCATAACAGTCCAGGTCTCGCCATCTCTACCCCACCCCGTGAATGGATTAGCCAATCCACTGAGGGTATATAGGATGGTATCCACGTCGGGACATATTTTTAAACCAAAGTGCTCAAAATCATCACCAATGTTCACAATCGTTGTTAAATATTCCGGCGGAAGATTTAGCGATAACCCATCAACAAATTTGGCTCCGCCAACTCCTCCCGACAACGCAACAACCTTCATCAAACCTTCGTTCATGATTCCCCTGAAAGCTGAACCGTATAAGGCATATTTGAGTGGATGCCATCTGTATACGCAATGGCAAGGTGATCAACAGGGAATGTGAGATCAAAAGAGTAATTGATGAACGAATCGACAGAACAGGATATCTGACCAGGCATAATATTTTGGTATAGAAGGGTAATGTGTGGCATCCACCGATCTGGCTGATAATATGGATTTGATTGAATCAGGTAAGGACGAATTTCAGCCCACAGACTTTCATGATACTCCAACAATTTCCTTGTCTTGACAATTGGTATATACAGAACTGGTTGTTTCCCGGTGAATATCCCCAACCCTGTTGTGATTATTTCAAAAGGAGGATTATCACTGCCAAATTTATTCAAACAGGTTTGTACCCCTTGAAGATCAATTTCCTCAGAGCCAAACCAGGAGAAATGCGGAATGGGCCCCTGGGTTGCATCCCCCAACCCGCAGTCAAAGGTCAGGTCTTTAAGCAAATTCGATTCATTTAACTTTGGAAACAAATCCAAAACAGTCACTATTGCGTACATTCCACCTCTCTATCGAAATAAATCCTGTTCCTGTGGTCGGATTAATTCCTGCAAACAGCCATCCCTCAATGGATAGGGAAAACCGCGAACATGGACCACCGGCACTGCCTCATCCGCCTGTCCCATAATTAGAGATGCTGCTGCGGCTAATTCATCGGCAGCGGCAATTTGAGTGACTTTTAATCGATACCCAAACAAATCAGGATCTCCCCGTTTATCCACCAAACCAGGGATTCCAGCCAAGCCTATCGTTGTACCAACCACTCCCATGCGCCAGGCTCTGCCGTGGGAATCAATAATCAAAATTCCAACATTCTTGCCGGAAAATCCCAGGATTTCCCGCCTGAGGTTCTCTGCGGATTGATCGGGATTTTCTGGGAGCAACAAAACCCAATCATCATCACTTCCATACAATCCCTTCACATTGGAATGATCAATGCCGGCATTTGCACAAATAAAACCCAGGTTGTGTTCAACAATTAAGGTTCCGCCTCGCACCCTGAGAGTGCTTTTACTCTCCCGTAAAACCAATTCAACAAACCGCGGATCCTTCCCCGTCATCTCAGCCAATTGGTGTGCCATGGATGAAGGTGTAATATCCCCAAGGTAAACCAACCTTCCCTCCACTTTGGATACAATCTTCTGTGCGACAACAAGAATATCACTATCCCGAAGTTCAATTCCCTCAACTCGTATTGCTTCAAGGATTGTTGAAGTTAACGGATCGTCCTTCTGATACAGTGGTAATCCATGAATTGGGGTTAGCGTCAGCGTCAAAGGTTACCTCAACAATAGTTACTCAAGAGGTATTCCGGTTATCCGAATACCCGCAGAATTGGTTCCGTATCGTTTATTTAAACCGATCAAGATGGACGTGAGACCCTCAACA
>Ga0208196_1000712_pt1 | contig 41088 bp, 59 predicted proteins | sample AD_JPNNA7_MetaG_FD_184443 | JGI IMG/M metagenome (GOLD analysis project Ga0208196, IMG submission 184443) | Active sludge microbial communities of municipal wastewater-treating anaerobic digesters from Japan - AD_JPNNA7_MetaG (SPAdes) (version 2) | ecosystem: Engineered > Bioreactor > Anaerobic...
ATATACGGTAGTTAGGCACCATTTAAGATAGCAGTTCAATAACTTTGTCTAAGCACTTTTCAATCATCATATCTTGTGCACATGAATTATACCTTGCATAATCTTCGTAAGTTTCCCATTCTGTAAAATGTTCTTCTGTTGTATATTTGTAAGTTCTATGCTCAACACCTTCTGGAAATATTGATAACATATAAGTCCAATCTTTATCTCTAATAGCCTTTAATAAAACGGTGGCTAACACACGGTCATCAGCAATATTTGCCGTGCCTTGTGGATTGTTTTCTGCTAATTTTGTCATTTTGTTATTTGTATTAAGTTTTGTGATGCAAATACTGCTGATACCGTCAAACGTTATAAGTAATTGCTACCATTCCGTTTCAAATGGAGTTTCGTTGAAAAAACTTTTATTAAAATCTTCCAACCGCACTTTAATTTTTTCAAAATTATTTGGTTCTAATTCCATCGTAATAAATTGTCTGTTGGTTCTTAAACAAACTTCTGCCGTTGTTCCACTTCCACCAAAAGGGTCTAATACTAATTGTCCTTCATTGCTTGATGCCAATACCAAATCAGTAATAATTGAAATTGGTTTTTGGTCACGGTGTCCTGTTCGTTCTTTTGAAAGGTGTCCGAGCAATGCAGGTCTTTCAATTACATCTCTTGGTAAAGCACCTTTTGAAGTATCATAAGCACTACATTTATCCATTCTACCACTTGAAGGTCTTATTCTACCATTCAGTTTCTTTGTGCTTTCATTATATTCAACTCTTACAGCATCTTCATTAAAAATTGAATTGCCTCTATATCCATAAATTATTGGTTGCATACTCATTCGCCATCTGCCTTTTGGTTTTGGTGAGTTTTTGTAGTGCCAAATAAGTAATTCCTTTTTATCAATTTTCATTTGAGAAAACCAATGTTCAGCAATCATATTCTTATTTCCAAAAACATAAATTGAACCATCTTTACTCAAACATCTAAGCATTTCTGTAAAGTATGGTTTCATATCTTCAATTTCGTATGGTGGGTCTGTTACAACTAAATCCACACTACCTGTTGGTATCAGTTTCATCAGTTCTAAACAATCACCAAATAATAATTTTCTTTTTCCTTCGCTCATTTTAATAAAAGTTTTTTTGTTCTCCGTATTTAAGTTTCTGCTAAATAAACCGCAACTACTTATAACACGGTATATAAGCAAGTTTGCCATCAAGTTTATTGGTAAATTGGAACATTCTGCAAGGCAAACCTGCTCATATACCCAACCGTTATGTACCGTTATTTTGATTTCTCAATGAATCTGCGGAGTTCATGCTTGATGGTATCGGTATTCTTGTAGATATCGTTGCTCATCAGGATTAGTGTATCGGTTTTCTGAATAATGGTCTCGGTATTTACAATAACGGTATCCACCTTTGCTGGTAGGTTTTTCAAACTATCAATCTTTAAGTTGAGTTCATTAACCATTTTATCGGTATTTTCCACAATCTCGGTTAAGTGCTGATCCGCTTTCTTTTTCTCAACCTTTGCACCCGTGAAGTAACCGCCCCCGAATCCCATTGCCACCATCAGCAATCCTATCAATACCTCTCCCATTTTCATTTCAACTTTTCGTTAACATATTCGTAAATCATATACGATGCGAATAATCCAACCGCAAAGGCAGCAGCAGGTTTTCCGGCCAGCACCATTCCGCTTGGTACGAATTTCTCCAGCAAGGCCGATACATCGGTAGCGTGATGCAGCAGCAGGATCAGCACGCAAAAGTTTATCAGCGTTGTGATTAAGAGTTCAGGCCAATTCTCTTTTATCCAAAATTTCAGCGAAAGTTTGTTTTTTGTGCTGCGATTAACAAGCCTGATAACGTAGAATATCGCTATTCCAAGTACGTTCAAAAGTATTGTAAATCCATTCATGGTATTAGTTTTTAAATTTTATCCAAATCGAAATTAGGGCACGTTTTGTTCTTATCAAAGTGGTTATGCGGGTAAACATCCGTAGTACGGAGGTTGAATCTCGTTATTAAATCGAATAGCAATGCTTTAAGCGTAGTGAACTGAACCTTTGTAAACTTGTGCCTTCCGCCTAAACAGATTCCGATGGAATCAGCATTTTGCCCTACGCAGTGCGCTCCAACCCTTTCCAAATCCCTGCCTTTCTGTATCGTTCCGTCCCACGTGATGAAGTAGTGGTAGCCAACCATTGCGAAACCTCGCTCTCTATGCCAGTAATCAATAACGGAAATATCCTGATGAGCTTCTATATCGCTATCGGAGCAGTGAACTATTATCTTATTGATTTTTCTCATTTGAATATCTTTAGCAAAAGTTCAACTATCTTTTCAATATCCACAAAGTTAACGATAAATATCAATCCAAACAACGAAAGCACCAATCGGTACGGTTTTTCTATCAGCCATGCCCAAAATCTCAATCCATGCAATTTCCCCTCACACGCCGTAACCCTGCTATTGGTTTTGATGGCCTGCTCTAAAATAGCATTTAGTTTCTCTTTTTGAAACGCTGACGCTTGAGCGTTGAGCTCCATTAGCCCATCTAATTGAGTTTCTAATCCCTTGATTTTGATTGCGAGTTCAGTATTGCTGCACATTGTTTTCTATTTTAATTTATGAACACGGTGCGCCCCAGTTGGGCTTAGGTAATACCCATGCGGTTGCGCCTGTGGCGAAGTCGGTTGGTTCGCTTGCTATATTCTCCACGCACCAGCCTGATAGGTCTTGGTTAAAGGATGTAGCAGAATAAAACATTTGTTCCATATTTGTAACCTTGCTAACAATCCATGAACCTATATCTTTATTAAATGATGTAGCCGACCTAAACATCCCAAGCATACCTTGCACATTGCTTACATTCCATCCAGATATATCTTGATTAAATTTTGAACTCAAAAACATAGACGACATATTTTCAACGTTTCCAACATCCCATAACCCAATATCTTTGTTAAAGTCTGATGCTCGAAACATATTTTGCATATATTTTACATTTGATACATTCCACCCGCTTATATCTTGGTTAAATTTTGAATTTTGAAACATACCATTCATATTAACTATCCTACTAACATCCCACTCAGATATATCTTGGTCAAAGATTGTTTGATAAAACATTAATCCCATATCTGTTACGTTGTTATGTCCAGTCAATGTATTTGGGATATAAAAATTCCTCGTGCAACCATAAAACATTTGATAAAAACTCCTAAAGCCAACATCACCCCAATTATCTACGCCTAATAGCACGGAATTGGGCGATGGCAACGACAATGTTTTTGCGCTTCCATTTGCAATCGCAACCCTCGGCAAACTACCACGAACTTTTATCGAATATTCACCCTCAAGTGCGTACTCATGTGTTGGTGGGGTATCATCGGTATAATGCTCAACCTCGCTGCCATCGCCCCAGTCAATATAGTAATCGTAAACACCACCAGAAAAAGGTGCGGTCGGGAACGTGAACTCAAAATCATCATCGGGTATTTCCCAAGTAGTTATGAAAGCATTACGCCACTTATCAAACCGCTTCGAATTAATTATATACACCTTAAAACAAATTTAGGTAAAACAACAATCCACCGAAAGCAAACACCTCAAACCAAAAGATTTTGTTACTCTCAACCAGCACGTATGCCAAGCATGAAATAAGCAAAAAGAGCAAGCTATAATCCCATGCCCCAAACTCAACGATTAATCCCAAGTAGCCGAAAACCACAATCATTCCTGCACCCGTATAGTGCATTATTTTATGAACCTTTCCCGCCTTGAAATTGGGAGCTACAGCAACAATCAACGCACCCAAGCAAGCCAAATGCAAAAGTATCGTATGCGTAACTGGATTAACCCCAGCGGCAATCAGAAATCCGCAACCCGTGAGCGTAAGAAAAAACAACCAACGTAAAGTAGGAAATTTGTACCACGAATCGCTGATGCTCTTTTGAACCCCGATGAGCACAAGGTACACAATCAACAACAAGGCTGCTAATATGGTGGCTGCTTTAATCACGGTCAACAACTTTTAATAAATCTGGATATTTATCAATGATGTACTGGTCGTCCTCACGGATTTTGTAAACGTAAATGTGATATTCCAATTCTCCGTTTTCCTTTTCAATTTCCTCAACGGGCAAACCTCTCGATGATATTTTCATAAACATTATCGGTGCTTCAGGCTTGAGTAGTATTGCTTCTTTTGCCTCTATCCTTTTCGGGTAATCATGCAGCCAATCCGTTTCTTCCACTTCGGGTTCAATATACACCTCCCAGCCGTTAACCAAAATGGTTTCGTGTGAAGGATTGCTCACAAACGGAATTGATGGTGAACTGCTGATGATGTTATCCTTTATGTATTTCATAACTATTTGTTTTAAAATGGTTTATCACTATTCCACGCACAATCTGAAATGGTTAAATCTTTACCCCTGCCTGATTTATCGTAGCTCACACTTCCGCTTCCCTCGGTTAAATCCCACTCGCCAATCAGTCCTACTCGGCTGATGGGATAGTTCTTGGAAAGGAGTTTTATTTCGTTATCAGAAAGTACTCGGTTGTATGTTTTTAGAAATGCCATATTCCCACCAAAATAGTTGGTAGAATTTGTACTAAAGTTGCCAACTATTAATCCACCTGTAACTCTTTCTGTCATATTCTCATAAACAGCGTTATGCTTATTAATTCCGTTAACATATACGAGTATTGCCTTGTTTGGAAAATCCCGTATAAAACAAAAATGAATCCACCCTGAGTATGTATAGAATCCACTTATTGTCTTGGTAACATTATTTGTTGAATAGTATCTATATATCAAATCACTGCCTTTTATATAAACCCACATGTACGCACCTCCAATTATTGTGTTTGACTCTTCTACTCTGCCAGAAATATTCATAAAAAGGCTATACGTTAATCCATTAGAAAAATCATCACTGTATCCCCACGAACCACTTCGAGCATAATTATACTCTTGGTTAAAGTACAGCGTACTCCCAACACCACCCCTTAAAAATACATTCTTACTTATGCCCATTCTGCTACCCCCCATTCTGCTACCCCCCATACTCTTAGATTTCCACTACTATCTATATCACAACTATATGTATAGGGTGAACTAAGCACTATCATTGCTGCCCCACCGTTAAATACCGTTGTACCCACAGGCCAATTAATCTCTTTTATTGCCGTAAAATTCAATGTAAACTCCAAAATTTCTCCTGATGGCGGTAAACCTGTGAATGAAAGTGTAGTTGATGCCGTTAGCGTAGCGATTACACAAGTGCCTAAACTCAAATCAATCTCTACATTCCCCGATATTGAGCCTAAATCCTGCTCTTTGGGGTTGCCAACGCCTCCTCCACCAACTGCTCCCTTCAATGAACCTTTCACGTAAACTTTTGCCCCTGCTCCGGCAGCACTACTTCCAACCTGAACCACCTCCGCCTTGAGCAAATCGCCATCTTCAAATATTTCCGTATCGAAAGAAGTTATCGAACCTTGTGTTGTTCCATCGGTTATCGTTACCGTGCCAATATCTTTCCAACTTGCGCCGCGATAAACTTTCAACTCAACCTCAATATCATCTCCATCAGGAGCCTCATTCACCACAACGGTTATCTTTTCGGCCTCAAATCCCCTTGTTATGAATACCTGAACTGTATCGCCATCGTCCAAATCGGTTTCTTCATCACCCAATGCGAAGGCCAAATCATAGGGGCAATCCAACTTATCCATTTCATCGGCAATCAAATCCTCAACAAACCCTTGCGTTGTTAAATCATCGTTGTTTTCTGTGCCTTTTTTCACTCCATATTTGAACTCCAAACCCTCAGCATCGCTCTTTACTGAAACAACCTTATTGGCCGTATAGGTTGAGGGAGTATCGTATAATCCCGTAAATACATTAACACCTCCAGTTGTAGTGCCTTCTATCCACTTTTTGCCTATTAGCGTTAATGTTAATACATCGCCAGCCTGAAACATGTAATTTTTCCCACAGGCTAATATTACTGGATGATTCGGATTGGCTGCTGGTGAGGCATTATGCTCAACCTCTAATCCGTCCGTGAATACCAATGATACTACACTACCATCACTCCAGGTTGAACCATTAATAAATCGCAATTTTGTTGTCCCCGTAACGGGGTAAAGATTGCCGTTATCGTCTCCTTCAAGGGTAATAATATTTGCCGATGCTATATTACTCCCCTTGCTCAAAAGTACCCGATTTTTATTTGTATCTAAATTACCCCCAAGTTTTGGATTTTCATCTTCGGAAAGTTTTGCAATTAACTCCCTCACGCTATCCCCATCGGAAACGATTACACTACCATCGTTATTCACGAGCAGATAAGATACTGCGTTGGCAGAATAAACATTGCTTAGTGCCGTGCTGTCCAATTTCCGCATTACCCATTTACCCGCTACATTTTCGTGAGCAAAGATTAAGATTTGCGACCTATCCGATACATCTGCCGAATCCTTTAGCGGTGATACCTTTTTTACCCTCGTTTTATCCGTGTTTTCGGCATCCATCTCAAAGGCTTCCCAAATCACAAGCCCCAAATCTTCAACTTCGTTCAGTTCTTTAATATTCTGTGCCATAAGCGTATTTCTTTAGTAAATCCGTTGCATTTTCTCCGTAGTAATCCACAGCATAAGCGTAGTTGTCCATAACAATCAGCACCTCAACACCATCGCCTGAAATTATCACCTCACCGCTTACATCTTGATAATCCTCTAAACGAGCAAAGTAATCATAAACACCACTCGTCAACTCAATTTCACCTCGCCCAAGCCCATCGGTGATAACATCCACAAAGTTAATACGGATTACAACATTTTCCAATGGATTTGAGTTGGCATCCACCACCATAAATTTCACTATGTACCTCGTGGATAGGTAACCACCGATAACCCCGTGGTCGCTCACCGTTAAATCGTAAACGGAAGGATTAATCACGTTTTGCCTCAAGTGCCTTATTCGTATCTCTCTATAAATACCAAGCTCGGGATTGCGTACATCAATTAACAATCCTGCGTGCAAACTAATATTTTTGCGCTGTATTTCAAATTCATCAATTTCGAGTTCATAGTTCATTTCGGGATTTTTGCGCTTATCCAACTCTAACTGAACGGCATTTTTTAATAGCTCGGCTGCCTCATCCACGTAAGATTGCGGTAAGCTAATATTGATTAGGTTGTACTTATCGCCAACCTCAAAGCCTCCGTATTCCTCGCTTGGGTAAATAAATCCCGTGATGTGGTCGGTTATCGGCTTAATCAAAAAGGATTTTTCGGCATAATCAAACTGGTATTCAAACTGCCTTCCCGTTAGCTTCCCTGATAAAACGTTGATTAACGGCTGAATATTCGGAATGTAGTAATCCTTAATATCAAATGTTAGCGAAGCATCAGCCACCTTGTTAATTGCTAAAACATCGGTTATTTCACCCACCCTGTTGGGCTTTATATCATCCTTCACAATGGTTAGCTGCCGAACTCCGTATAGATGCTTGTTTTCGGTTAATTTGCTCTCCCCGTTATCGCCCACGAATGCTAACCTTTTCGGAACCACGGGGCTTTCATAATCGGGTGCAAGGTTATCTTTACTCCCATACCCCCAAATCTCTGTTTTTAGCGATAGTTCCGGATCGGCTTTCATCTGTGCCAAGTTTCTCAATCCACCATAACGGCCTGTTTCAAATCGTACCCCCGATGGCAATTTCTCAACTGGTGCTTCTAAATGAATAAGATTATTTTCTTCATCTGATGTTCTAACGTACTGAAAGTAGAAGTCCACATTGTACTCTTCCGAAATAATCCGTAGTGCCTCGTTACACATCACGTTATCGAACATGATGGTTTTGTAGTAGCCATCAATCAAAGGCTCTATGTTACCAACCAGCCATTTATCTGCTCCCAACTCTCTATTGAGTGAGTTGCAAACATCCTGAATGAAATCCTCTGGCCTACCCGTGAGCTCAAACTCGAAATTTTGGCTGTTTAACGGCCTGAACTGAACATCACCCATATAGTACATCTCACTATTGAAAATACACTCATAGTGGTACTCTTTGGCTCGGTTAATCGGTATATCGGGAACAATTTTCAAAGTGTACTTGCCCTTTTTGTGCGGTAAAAAATCTTCCAGTAGTATGTAATCGCCAATCTCCAACGCAACGTATTTCGTTAACTTGAAGTTTAAAGAAACGTAATCCTTATTCATGTACTCCTGAACCAGCTCCGAAGAGCCGTCAGGCTGAACAAAGATAATCCGTTGTGCGTTTCTGTAAATTGGCAAATACATGGTTTACGGTGTTATTAGTGAGCCAATTAATTCAATTTTGAACCTCACAAAAATATTCTCGATATCATTAAACCCATCTTCTATTATGATGGTAAAATAATCATCGAACACTCCATACGTGCAAGGCAAAACAGCAGCACCATCTTTAAGGAAAATACTACAAAGGTATGCCGATGTGCCCAGATTGTGTGTTATTTTCAAAACATTAACAACCTTTTCAACCGAATACGGCCTGCCTTGATATTTGCATTGCCACTCCCCTGAAACTCTTTTGAACTCACCGGAAATAACAATGCCATCCCTTTGCCAGTAAACATTATCACCCTCTATATGGCCATAATACTCACAAGCAAAACCTTTTAAAGAGTTTGATGTTGTATCTCGTTGCTGTTCTATAAATCTAATATCCCAAAAAGTACCATAATCACACACTCTCCATGCAATAATTAACATACCTTTTTGTGTTGGTAAATCCAATCCTTCCATTTGGCTTGTGCTTACGGCTTTCATAAATGCCTGCTTAGGTGCTAATTTTTGCGCAATATTCTTAACCGTGCAAGTTGCAGGATTAAGTCCTAAATCGGCTGCATCAAAGTATATTTTTTCACAACCCTCAATCGTTGGCAATGCAACTTTATCCGTTACAGATGGAGTTAACCGCTTAATTTCATCAACCAAAACGGTTCCATTGTTACCCTTGGCCACTACATTGCCAGCATTATCAATTAACCCCCTTAGCAACGTTTTAAGAGCTATTTTCATTGTTTCGCCCAAATCGGAACGGTCTATCTCTGCAAAATAGTTGGCCAAGTCGTTGCCATCGCCCAATTCCGTTAAATCTGTTATTCTCTTTGCCATATCTCAAAATGTTTTAGTTTACAATCCTTACTTCTACACCCGTTGTTCTATCCTCAACACCCGTTGTTCGCTTTATGTATCCACTCTGATTAATCGTTAATACTGCCTCCCTGCTTACCGTTCTGAACTTTACCTCTGCGCTCCTATCATCATGGGAGTTATTCTCTTTTACGAAAACCTTAATTATTTCGTTACCAATGCCACCCGTTATGGTTAGCCCTGCCAAGTTCTCAAAGTGCGCCCAAGTGGGAATATCATCTATCTGCCAATCATCGGCACACGTTACCAGCAACTCCTCCTCACCGCCTTTACGATTCTTATTCACAGTATCTGGGCTAATAGAAATCGGTGCATCGGGCAGAGTACCCAAATAATCCTGCTTATCAATATCAATGATAACGCAATAATCTCCTTTAGCCTTGTAAGTGTGCGAATAAGTACCGGCCCTCTCCAATAGTTCACTCGCTCCATCGCCCCAATATATCATCGAACGCTCCCTGTTCCCGTAGTTGATAGTAGCCTCATCACTATTGCTCACTGTGAACGTTTTTGCCCGTGGATTAACAATTCTCAGCTCCAGCTCAAAGATAAGGATTGCCCGTCCCGCTTGAATATTGGTGCTGGTACTAACGTGCTTCATCCTATCCACCAGAAAGCAAAGCCTATCCGTACTGTACACAATGGAAAGAACGCTCACTCCATTACCATAGCCAACGTTTTTATAGAAAAGATAATCGGTAAATGAAACTAACTCTTTGTAAGCAAGTAATTCAGTAGATTTAACGATGTAGCATTCCAACTTTATCTCAATCGGTGCATACCTACTATTTGTGTCGCCTTTTTGAACTCCCGATTTATCCTGCCATTCAAAAAATTCTGTTTTCTCCTCAGCGATATCGAATAGTGTGGTGTAATTCATCACATTTATACCCCACTTGCTCAAAAGGTTGATATTATCAATCAGAATATCCATGCCTAAAATTTATTAGTTCCGCCATCCAAAATATCGGCCGTTCGTTTCGTATATCGCTCAATGTTGGCCAACCGTGCTGTATCCAGTTTTATCGCTCCTAAGATGGTATTTCTCTCGATGGCCAAGTTCAGTATCCTGCCCGTTTGCTGATTGGTTTCCGCAAGTTTGGCCGAAATCTGCTCGTTGGAAATCATTATCCTTGCCGTGTTACCCACCAGAACGCTTGCCTGATCCGCCGTTATTTGGCTCGTTATACCCCTATCCGCTTCAAAGGCACCAGCTTCATCCTCCTTATCTCTTTCGAACAACCCACCGAACATTTGCTTTATCGCATCCATGCCTGCCATGTAAGCGTCCAGCCTCTCGGGTATCATTTCAAATAGCCTCATTAAATCATCTGTGATATCGTAATCTGCTCCATCCAAAATTTCTCCGTTCGGGCCGATGCCAAACGAGGCCAGCATATCCTGCTCAAGCATATCGAATAAATCACCAAATACCGAAGCGAATACCTTTTGAGCAAGGATATTCTCCATCATGTTATTGAAGTACCGCTCGAAATCATCCATTGCCCCCTGAACATCATCATTGATAAACGCTTCTTGGAGTGCCTTGCTTAGCTGCGCCCCTACATCGCCCGCTAAATCTTTGAAATTTTGAGTAATCTCATCCCGTGCATCTTTTGCCTTAGCAATCAACTCTTCGAAGTTATCCACCAGTTTCTTTGTGGCCTCATCCAGTAAATCGTACGAAGCCAGTATCTCGGGATTAATTGCAAAGTTTTCAAAATCGAAAATAAAACCAAACTTATCCACAAGATTCTCCATTACCGGAACCGTTTCCCTTGCCAGTGCGCCTATCCCAGCCCCTACGAATAATCCTATGGCTCCGCCGATAAGAGTACCTATCCCCGGCGCAATCATTGTTCCAATGGCAGCACCTGCCCCTGCTCCATACACGGCTCCCGAGGCAACATTTTCACCCGAGAATACCTTTCTCATACCCGTTTGGATTTGCCCCTGCTCCAAATCTTTGAGCGAATCACGAAGCATACCAATCGTTTCAGCGTATTGAGTTGCACCAGCCATTGCCCGTGCATACGGATTCTCAACCCCGAAAATGTTTGATTGAGCGTAATCCAATGCCTCAAGCTGAAGCATTCGCATATTGTGAACTGTTTGTAGTATAGCAGCGTTCCAATCTTCCTGAGCTTTCTTATTCCTTTCTATCTGCCGTATTACCATTGTGCCCAACTGAACCATACCATTAACGGCCGTTTCAAATGCGTTTTCATCGTTCTTTATGGCCTTGTAAATATCGGCTGCCATATCCAACGAATCGCCCAAAAGTGAAACCATTACCCCAAGCTTAGGATTTACGCTACTCAAGGCATCGCCCAGTTCTTTGAACGCACCCGCAAGCGTCTTCAACTCATCATAGGGTAGTTCCTTTAACCGCTTTTTGGCTGCTGCCAACAGCTGGTTGAGTGCATCCCAATCGTCATGAGTTTTATCAATGGTTTGTAGATACGCTTCTATGGCCTCGATCTGCTCTTTAATCATTCGCCTGTTGGCATTGCTAACATCCCGATACATTTTGTTATAGAGCGCAATACCCTCCTCCGTGCCAAACTTTATCTTTGTATCCAGCACTTCAATGGCAGATGCTATGTTGAGTATTTGTATTTTTAGTTTCTCGGCTTCATCATCATTGGCGGTTAGTAGCTTGGCCTCAAGTTTCTTTTTCTCTTTGATAAGTTTTAACCTATCATCTTGGTATTTCTGATGCTGCTTCGCCCGTTGGTCGAATGCCTTTTGATTCTCCTCTACAATGCGTTGCAAAGCCTCCATTTCGGCCTTTTGGCTGTCCAGTACCTCTTTGGCCTTTTCTTCGTAATATGGCCTTAATTCGGCTGCTATGGCCTTTCGTTGCTCTTCCGAGATATTGGAATCTTCCCATAGCCTTTGTAAATAGGAAATGTAATCAGCAGCAATGGCCTTTTGCTGCTCAAAGGTAAATTCAAGGTGCTCTAATCCCTCATCATCGCCCTCGGCCTGTAATATGTATCTTTGGTTTTCGTAATCTTCATAAGCCTGTTTAATATCCCTTAGCTGCTCCTCAAAGGTTTTCGTTGCCTTTGGCTCTACTCCCGTTATTCGCTCTCTCTCGGCCTCCAGCTTGTTTATCTCTTTCTGAAACTCCAAGTATTGAGCGTTGGTTTCGGCAACGGTGCGCTGTTGCTCTTTGAGTGCATCAATATCCTTATCAATTGCCTCAATAGTACGCTTAGAAGCCTCAACTGATACATCGCCCCGATTCAGTATTTCGGCCTCGATACTCTTTTTAAACTCCAATAGTTCAGATAGCCGTTCCTGCCGTTTTTCCTCCTCTTTTTCAAGCTCTTTTAAATATTCTTTTTCTTGCTCGGTTATCTCTTTGCCAATCTGTTTAATGGCTGATTTAACAAACATCCCGCCAAGCAACGGCATGGCCTTTGGTGCTAAAACGGCTGCTTGAGCCTTTGCGCTTGCTTCATATTCAATTACGTGTTTCCCCTCTTTTATTGCTTCTTGGTTTTCAAGTATAGCAACGCCATACTCTTGCTCCTTTTTTATTTTTTCTTCAATAGCCCGTTTCTGTTCTTCTAACTGCTCAAGTGTTAATTTCTCGATTATCGCTTGCCGTTTTTCAATCTTTTTGTATTCATCTTCTAAATCCTGAAAATCCTCAAAATCTTTCTTTAACTGTTTTTGAGCTGCTGAAGCCTCTTTTGTTGCACTTGATAATTTTTTAATTAACGGAATTAGCAACGAAATACCCATTATTACCAATCCAAACGGATTAGTTGCCAATGCTGCCTTTAACTTATTGAACGAGGAAATCAAAAAGTTATTGGCCACGGCTGCGGCTTTCTTCTTTGCAATGGTTACGGTGGTTAGCGTATTATCCAACCTCGTTTGTAGATTGGCAATTTTCTGTGTGGCTATCTTTTTGCTATCAATCAGAATATCCCGTTGTTTCTGCGCTGTGAGCATCCTTTCCCGTGCCAACTTCGCCTGTGTTAAATTCTTCTCGGCCACGGCCATCGATAAGCTCTTTCTATGCTGGGCAATCTCCAAGTTGGTGTTGATTATTTTCTGCTTAATCGTGGCTGCATCGGCAATGGCTGCGGCTTTGGCTGCTCTTAATTCCATCAACTGCGCTGCCAGCTTATCTCTGATGGCCTGTGTAGCCTCATCCCGCAATGCCTTTTCCTGCTGTAATCCCAGTGCGATTGCATTCTGTGTTGTTAGTGCCTGTGCCAATGCCTTGCGCTGCATATCCAGCTCCTCCTCATGCAGCCTCATGCCTATTTTCCTTACTGCCGAAACGGCCATCGAAGCCCCTTTGATTGCTCCAAGTGCAACGGCCATACGTGTCAATCCTGATACTACTGCTTGTAAGTTGCCACTTTTCAACCCTTTATCCACCATGTTAGCCAAGTAACCGATGGATTTTTTGGCCGATTCAGCGATGGGAGCCAGTTCCGCCAGTAGTGTGTTTTTGAGTGATTTTATCTGAAATTCTGTACTCTGTGCTACCTTATCAAATGCTTCGCCTGTTAATCCCGCTACATCGGCCAGCGATTGCAAATCTTCGCTTGCGCTTTTGGTGTTCTTCCCCGTCATGGCCAGTATAGCATTCACACCCTCAACCCTGCCTACCATCGCCTTCAAGGCATTCATGGAGCCACCAGCCTTTTGAGCCATCATCTCTACACCCTGTTGAAAGGTCATGGTTTTGCTCCACCCATCGCCAAGATTTTCATTCATGGCCACCAGTGCAGCCCTTATCTGGGTCATGGCTATGGCCGTTGGCGTTCCTTGCCTTGTTAGCGTTTGAATGGCTGCTGATACCTCCTCAAAGCTAACACCTGATGAGGCGGCTAACGGTGCTACCGTGGCTATATTCGCTGCCAGTTCGGGAAACGTGGTTTTACCTCGTTCAATGGTTTTAAAGAAAATATCGCTTACCCGTTCGCTCTCCTCAACGGTTTTGCCCCACGCATTTAATACAGTAGTAACCCCATCGGCTGCTACCTCAATATCAACGAACCCTGCTGCTGCGGCTTTATCGGCAATCGAAAGTAAGTGTAGTGCATCATCGGCCTCGTATGATGCCGAAATAATGGTTTTGAATGCTGTGGCCAGTGATACGCTCGATTGTGAACTGGTACGGCTTAAATCCTCAATGGCCTTTGTGTATTCATCCAAGTTTTCGGTTACCTCTTTGGAGATGGTGCTTGCGCTTCGCATGGCCGTTTCCAGCTTCATGGAGTGCCCCACAACCTCTTTCCCGGCTCTTACGGCTGCGTTCAGTGAAATGTAGGCTGCTGCCAACCCTGCCACACCCCTTACGGCTGATTGCATACCCTTTTCGATAACGCCACCCTGCTGCTCGGCAACCTTACCGAACTGCTGCATCTGCTTTTCTAATTCAGCAGCCTTGACATCGAATTTCTTCTTATCTATATCGGTTTCAAAATGCAGTCCGCCCATTATCCAAAGAGTTTTTGCGCTGCCTCAAACTCGGCCTGTGCGCTTTCAAATTTTTCTTTCTTATCCTTATCTTTTATTTTTTCCGTATCGGGAAAATCGGCCAACTTTAGCAACATCTTTACGTAAGGCATTTCGCTCACTTCGCTATCACTTTCACCCTTTACGATACTCTGATACTTCGCTATCCTTCCAAAGATGGTTTCCCCTCTGATTTGCTTATAATCAGATACTTCCCTCTTTTTATGAGCTGATAGGCAAAAAAAAACCTCTCTTCATCCTTCAGCCGTTCAACCATATCGAAAAGGTAATGAAGCTGCTTGTTGTTCATCTGCCGTAATGCCCTGCGAATTGGATACTTTGCCAATCTCCGCCCGTTGGCCAATCCTGTTGCCACATAATCAATCAGCACGGGATAGTTCTTTGCAAAGTTGATGTATAATTTTCCATCCTCCTCGGGGAAACTCATCTTTTCGCTAAATCCAGCCAACTGAATTACTACCTTAACTTTGAGATATGTCAGGTCTATGGGGATTTTCACCCCCATAAACCGAACATACATCTTGCCCTCGGGTCGCCCCGAAGCCAGATTAGCCAACTCCCTAACGGTTGCGCCCATTAGCCTTGATTTACTTTAACCTTCCAAGTTTCCTTAGTGCCATCGGCTGCCTCAACAACGTAATCCGTAGTGGTTGCAAGGTTCTTCGTTTCTCCGCTATACGGTGAACTTACGTAAGCACCCTTGCTCACGGTGATGTGAGGGGTGATTGATGTAGCACTGCCAGCACTTGATACGGTTGCCGTAACGGTTTTAGCCGTTGAGTTAATCGTAGCGTTGCCTACGATATTAGCAAAGGTAAAAGCTGTTATTGCTGCCTTCTTCGCTGCCGTTTCATTCAGAATGGTGAAGTAGAAATCACTCGTAGTTCCATCCAAAGGATAGAGAGCAGCACCATTCACTACGAACCTCTGTCCATCTGCGGTATTATCAATTTGCGGTGCAGCACTGAACTCAACGTATGGCAACTCATACAGAACGTTATTATCTGATAGAGCCATAATGCCAAGCCTTTGCAGTGAGTTCGGTGCCAACGTTGCCTTGAACTCATGGGTATCACCACTATTCGTTGATGTACCCCCGGCAAACTTCTGAATGAGGTTAGGGTCAAGGCCAATAATCTCAAGCGCAATCTCCTTTTGGCTCGCCTCGATTTTACTCGCCTTGGTTTGGCCTAACTCATTCTTTAGCGGCGTAACGGAAGGAGTACCCTGCGTTATTGCCAGTGTCCCCTCCTTCACATCATCAATCATCGGAATCCAATCCGTTGGCCTACCCTGACCATCGGTTACGGAGTACCAAATCTTCTTTATGTTTACTGAAAAATTCTTCATTTCAAATGGTTATTAATGTTAAAATTCATTCTCAAAATAGCGTAACGCTGGTGTGAAGCCTCCAACTCTTTCGGCTGTTCAGAAAATACCTGTCGCCCGTATCGGCTAAAGTTGTATTTCAGGTTGCCCATTAGCGATTCGCTAAACCCATATAGCAGCTCTTGTAACACGTCACCCATGCTCATATTCTCATACCACGTATCGCCCAACAGCTTATCAGCGTAGAACACTTTTACAAGCAGCAAGCCCTTAACAGAAACCTGCCCCGTTTCGCCCATCAGGAGAGAAATCACGCAATCAGGCTTGGTTGAATCGGTTGGCCTTGTATCCACATAAACGGCTCCGCCCCCGTGGGCAACATAATGAGCCAAAGGGCTGTTATCCAATAATCCTTTGATATCTGCCTTTATGATATTCGCCGTTTTCATTTCATCGTTCTAAAAGCCCATTCAACCGCCTCACCCGCAATCATTTCCGTTTGCGCCAAAACGTTCTTATTGTAATAGTTCTCGACAAATGAAGCATACTCCATGCCGGCCACGATAACAACGGAGTAGGTACTTCTACCTTTCAGGATTACATTGTTCAAATACTCAATGCCAATCCTTGCACCATCATCACCGCCCTGCTCCACCTCGAAGCCTCTCCAGCTTACTAGTGCACCGTTTTTGTAAACGCCTCCACCGATACTGCTGTTGAGGTTGCCCGTGTGAAAATTATACCCGGCATGGGTTTTAGCATGATTTTTCAGCTCTTCTAAAACGAACTCCAGACGCATCAGTATAGCATTCTCAACCCGCTTGCTGTAAGCACGAATCTCACGCCTCGCTGCATCTATTGCCCCTCTTTTCATGCCAAACTTAATCATACTATGATCTGCCTTTGTTTCGTTAATCTCTGATAGCTGTTAGCGATAACCTGATGAGTGCCTATGCACTTGCAATCGCTATCCTTCAACCTTACCTTTTTGCAATCCGAATAATCGGCTGTCCCCAAGTGTTTCTCATCTACAAGGATTACATAGTTAGCCCTACGATACTGCCCACCTTCGTAAACTGTTAGCTCACGTTTTTGAGCTTTGATATTGCAGGGATAATACACGCTCCAACTGGGTCGGGAAGGTAGGGGATGTCCCCACCTATCCGTTCCCGTTGTGCTTGTACCCGTATAGAATGATATTTCACCCAGTTCAACCATGATTATATCGAATTGAAATTTTCACCTACATAGCCAACTTTGCCTCCGCCTCCCTCTCCGTATTCATCGTAGATACTATTCGCATCCCTTTTCAAAGCATTGCGCTCTGCTTCGGTAAAAGAAATAGTTACCTCCTGCTCACGGATATTAGGAGCCTTTGAAAGCCACAGGTAAATATCTGCTTTGGCCAAATTAAACGAACGGTTAAACGATACCTCGGCTGTGGAAACTAAACCACGCTTTGCACAAACGAGGTCAATCGTTCCGCCGGGTATCGGATAGTTCGTTAACGCTTGTATGGCTTCTCCCACCTTCATTGCTACCAGCCTGTCGCATTGGTTTTAAAGAATATCATCTGATTGTATGCATCCACAGCAGGGAAAGCATGAGCCTTGCCGTAAACCTTTCCGTAAGGCACATCCTTCTCCTCCTTGTAAGAACCCACCATAAAGAATGATTCCTGCGTTTCACGCTGTGGAGATTCAGTGTAGATTTGCTTCCATTGGAACCTTCCAACAGTTGATTCGGGAGAGCCAACTGCAACAACGGAATTGAAAGGATTGGCAGTGGTATAGCTACCATCAGCATTCTCCCTTGTAATCAGGTCGTCAATTACCTCGAACTGAATTGCATCCACGCCAAAGTATTCAACAAGCATAGCGTTAATAGCCTCAAGCGTAGGAGGTGCTTGTGTGTTGTATATGTTCATAACCAGCGTAGCGCAATACTTCTGGATGGCTGTATTCTTGCGAATGTAGTTAAACAGCGTTGAACTAACCTTTATGCTACGGATTTTGAAACCCCTCGTCTTTGCCGGTTCGATAAAGTAGGTTTGAATATCGCCAATGATATCCTTCGACGCATCGTTCCAGTTGTTACCAGAATGATAATCTTTCTGCCAACTCTCAATAGGATATTCCATAGCGGCCAAGCCACGCAAATACGGGCTGTTGGCAGCAGCGAAACTAATCGAGCAGGCGTTGCTGATTAAAGAGTAGCATAGATACCTACGCTCGTTATCCAATGCTCTCCTTACATTGGCTAAATCATCATCCCAAAAGGCCAGCAGCTGTGCAGCAGTATCAGCGTTCTGCATACGTGCAAAATTCTCTTGCAATTTGTGCCAACGCTCAAAATCATCGGCATCCATTTCAAAGGCCTTACCAAAGGTGGCCAACTCACCCTGAACGGATTTATAGCCCCTGCGCCCCGAAACGGGAATGCTCGATTTGCTCTCAATGGGGTCAGCAGCGATGTTAAGCTTATTGGTTTGCCCCATGATAGTACGCCATGAACCATCTAACGTTTGCGATAGCGGGAAATGCACATCTATCGCTGCGGTCGGGAGTTGATTCTCGGTGTAGTACGCTCTGATATCCTCAATGGTCAATAGTTGGCCAGTAGGATTTATCGGTTGTAATTTTGCCATGACTCAATCCCTCCTAATACTTAATAACGTTAATATGCTTCAACTGGTCAAGATACGGATCAGCAATGGTATTCTCCAACACATCAGCCCTTGTATATACCCCAACCGGTAGCATGACAAGGTCAGCATTTGGTACCTCCATGCCAAACTTCGTAATACAATCGGGCGTACTCTTCGTTTTAATCTCTGTTGTAGTAGTACCAACCCTAACGGTAGCGGCTTCACAGATTAAGAACGGCTTTGTTGATTTTGTAACCGTTGCAATAACGGTTGAAACTTTCAAAACCTCTTTATCGCCAGCCGTTGCCAAAACACTTGCAATCTTATAGGCTTTATTGGACGTGCCTTTCGACTTCATCACAATATCGCCCTCTTTGAAGTGGTTAAACTTCTTATCCACAATAAGTAACTGTGCCGATGAACCCTCCAGCACCAATGCCTGCTTGCATACCCTGCGGTATCCAGAAGCATTGGGTGGAGCCACGGGCGTTCCTTCTGGTAGGAATCTCCCTTCGATGAGGTTGTCAGGCTTGATGCTGACACCTCCCGGAATATCCCACGCCCTGTCCTTGTTGATGATGTTTTTTCGGCTCAAAACATCTTCATACGTTTGGATTTGTTTCATTTCTCAGATTTTTGTTTTTGTTTGTTAACTAATTCTCGGGCTTGCTTCAACACGGGTGTTTGCCCATCCTGATGTTCCTCCCGTGCTCTGGATGGAACGCTGAAATCCAATCCATTCGCTTTGGCCTGCTCAATAAAGACTTTGTTAGCAGCCTCTCTTTGTGCAATAACCGCATTGAATGTATCGGTATTCATGTTCCCATACACCGAATCGTAAAGAGCTTCCTCAGCTTCGAGTTGACCCTTCGGCATCCCTGCATAGGCTTGCCGTAGCTTGGCCAATCGCCCCTCTTTAACAGCACCCGCCTGTAAATCCTGCATCTGCGTTGTTAATTTCTCAAGTTGCTCCTTGAGGCTTTTTACCTCCAAATTGGGTTCATCATCCTGCTTTTCGGGCGGTTTCCGTTCTAAGAGTTTTTTTCTCTCCTCTTCGAGTTTTTTTAACTCCTCATTGTGCTTTGCTTGCAACTTATCGGCTTCCGTTTTCAAAACGAAGTTGATATTGCCCTGCAAATTCTCAATCACACCCTTTGCATCAAAATTACCCAACTGCTCATCGGTGGTTATCAGCTTGGAGTATTGTTCTGCCAATCCCTCCAACGTGCGGTCGCTTACCTGTGAGTTTTGCTCACGTGCGCCCTTCAAAGTTTCAAAGATTTTTTCCTTCATCGCTTTAGTTTTTTAAGTTAAATATTCCTTCCAAAAGTTTATCTTTTAGCCTGTATAAATCAAACTCCTTTGCCCTCTCGTGTGCCGTTTCGGCAACCTCCTTGTAGAAAACTATATCGCTCATCAGCCTATCCGTTAGCTCTGAAATCCTACCTACATCATACGGGTTAACCAGCGTATCGGGATAGAGGTACTTTGCCGATTCACTCCTTTCACTACAAATCATAGGAATACCCAATGCAGCTGCATCCATGCAGGAACGGCCAATGGAATAGGATAGGTGAGTATCCACCAATACCTTGTACTGAGTTAGTAACTGTAAGTATTTCAGGTAATCTGTGCTGCCGTAAACATTCGTGTAGGTTTTCATTAATCGAATGGCATCATCGCCCTGATAGAACAGCAAATCTACAGGATACCGTTTATCATAGAACGCTTGTGCAACATACGCCTCGTTGCCCAAATAGTTGTGAGAAATTACCCCTATCCTATTTTCTTGCTGTGCCTTGGCCACGCCACGAACGAAATCAATATCAATAGGATTGTGAACGAATAGAACTGGCTTATCGGTTAAGTGCTTCAATAGTTTTATTTGATACTCCTCAACACCCATTACGTAATCGGCTGCATTTAAAGCCTGTTTTAGCAGTTGAAAGTTAAACGCTCCATTCATTATATCAACCGAGTGATCGGCTTGGCAGATGAGTTTCGTTTCTGAATCCTTGCCCAAAATAGCCCTTACCTCAAGTGCTAAATCCAAATCGTTCGGTGCCAAATTCATGTGAATAATATCGTAGCTCTTTATGCTTTCCTTGTTGATTATTTCAGCCCAGCGTTTCACATCTGAACCCAATGCACGAATCCAAAGGTACTGCCCGCTTCGGGTTATTTTCTCCTCATTGATTAGTGAACTATGTATGTAGTTTGTTAGCCACAATACTTTTTTATGTTCATAAAGTTTCCACTCGGGTATGGAGTTCAGTATTTCAGCGTGTTTTCCATATAACTCCTCTCTCCTATCCCATAGCGTTTCGTGGTAATCCCCGGCAATGTACTCAATCTCATCCGTTGTGTGCGGCCTACAAATAATCGGGAACTTTTTATCCTGCAACATCCTTGCTACCTCCAAATCGGTCATGCCGTGATACTTGAAATAGTTGGAGTGAATAAATACCTTATCCGTATCGTATAGAGATAACCCCGTGCTGGCCACGTTGCAGATGTATGGCGTTTCCTCATCCTCATTCCACGGGATTACCGTGTGTGCATCCATGAAGTGCTGCGGTTTAGGCTTCAATGCCTTACCGTATGTGGTTACCGCCACGCATCCAGTTTCCTGCATAAATCGCAAGCTCTTGGTGAAATAGGATTGCGTATAGATAAAATCATCATCTATGGTAAAGTAGTATTCACCCGTTCGCATGAAGTAGAACTTTCCGGAATCCATGATATTTTCTTCCCCGATATGGTAATGAAATTTCTCATCCTTCGGGAACTCATCAGGAACCTCGGTGTATTCATTCAAATAAACACGAACGGCATCGCACTTAATGCCACGGAGTGAATTGAGAACTTGCTCACAGTATCTGCGAGTTTTCGGGTACGTTGCTAAATTTATCGTAATCGGTTTGCTCATGCTGTTTTCATTTTTAGTGTTTCTAACCACACGGGTCTTCGTTTCCAGTTTTTTGTTAGTTCTTCAACTTCTTTTATGTAATCCAAATTGCTTACTTCGGTTACTCGATTTACACTCTCTCCAGTTACCTCTTGCCCTTTGATTATTCGCTCGGTATCTTCATCAATCTCATCACGTGTTTTCAGAATATTTGTTGCTACACATCGGCAGTTTACGTGCCACTTTTGGCTGAAATCAAAATCCTTTGGATACGTGCCTTGTAAATCTGCGCAAACAATACCGCCCTTATCCAGCGAAATATCGTAGTTCGGAGCAACACTTATATTAATGCCAACAATGAAATCCTGCTGCTGCCTCCGTAGCATCTGAGCCGATTCATAGGCAAAATTGGTTTCGTTTCTCGTTAGCCTCATGGCATTTTTGTAACTTGAGCGGTACATCCCCCGACCAGGCCTTGCCACATCCACAGCATTCAGCAACCTCTGTTCCCCAAAACGGCTATTAACGTTCTCTCTCAAAACAATGGGATTGTTAAGGTATCTACTCATCTGTATTGCTGTTGTCTTGGCCGATTGCCCCTTGCTTACTGCGAACTCCAGTGCGAGTTCTAACTCCTGTTTGAATTGTGCCGTATTTCTCCATATCCTTTGAGAAAGGTTTAACCCTCCCTCCAAACGGTTGAGAAACGCATCCCTCGCATGGATATTGGGTGCTAAATACCGATTCAATGCCCTCGATGGTAACAACTTCGCCTTTTTGCCAAATACCGTTTGAAACAGCAAATCATGCTTGTTATTGGCAATCTCCCAGCAATCCTGAACGCCAGTTAGTACCAAAGTATTAATATCGGAGTGCATCATTCGCATTAACTCATTTACCTTTCTGTTCAGGTCGGGATGGTTCGCAAAGGCATACTCCAAGTTTGAGTAGTTAACACTCATGTTGGCAACTTGCTGAATGATGGATAGATAGATAGCCCGTAACTCGGCACTCAACCGATTTACCAAAGCCCGTTGTTTTTTATCAAACCTATCCATTTTTTACAGCAAATTGTTAATTTCTTGGTTTCTCTCGTTCATTATCAGCTCAACCTCATTGCTCACGTTATCCACCACATCCAGCTCTTCAACGCCCTGCTCGATACTTATTACCCCTGCATCCCGTGCTATCTTAATGCTCTCTGCCCTATCCTTGAGCGAACGTACACTGTACGGCGTGATAATGCTTCTACAATTCAGCATCTCAAGTTGATTAGCCCATACGGGAAACTGAACGGCCATTAACTTTTTCACCAGATCAAATTCTTCGGTGAGCATATAAACGTACTCTCCGCCATAGTCCTTTGCCCGCGCCTTGCTATCGAATAGCAGTATTTCCTTGTTATCTGCACTCAAGGGAGTTTTCTGCATTGCGCTCGGTGAGTTGTTGAACACCTGCGTTTGCTGATAGAACTGCTCCTCAATGGTTCGGTACTGCCACTCAACGGCATCCTTTGCCCCTTCCCATTGCACTGCATTCATAAAACCGCCTTTTTCGACAACGATCACCCGCCTCGAATCATCGGGTTTCTCCTCCACCTTGCTCACTCGGCCACCTTCGCCTTTATAGATAACATATGTAGGTACGGTGTTTTTATCAATGTACATCATCTGCTTGGAGAGAATATCCTCCATTATCTCCACCAGTGCCGTTCCGCCTTTGCCGCCCCAAACAGGCTCATCAATCCATGTGTAGATAACAGGCAATACATCTAAATCGTTCTGCTCAATATCTAACTGCTTCCACCCGCCACCCGTATTCTCATAGGTAATCACGGCACCCACAACGTAGGTGATTAACTTCATGGTGGCATCCCTTGCATCCGTCCAGCCAATGCTCAATCCTAACAACCGTTTCTCATCGCTGAAATAAGGGTACAATTTGTACCCTAACGCCGGGGAATAGAGGTTGTGAGTTAATGCAAACTCCGATGTTTTGCCTTTTATCGTTGTTCGTTTCTTTTCCAAACGCCAAACGGTGGCCACTTGGCACGATTTGAAGAGTTCCTTTCCTCTCTCCATGTTCAGGCTATCCACAGCATTAAGCACCTTGTAATTTATCTCTAATGCCTCTTTTGCTTCTTCCGCCTGTTCATCATCGTTCTCAATATCGTACTTTCGCACTACGTCAGTATAGAATAGCGATTGTGCCATTTTATTAACGGCCTCCTTTTGCTTGGCTAACGGTATCCTTCTTATTTGGTCAACGCCATTCTGCATCTTTACAGGATAACGAAGTGCATCAACCATGATGGCGTGCTTCATCTCGTTATACTGAGGCTCTAAATCGTTAGCCCATGATGGAAGGTTGAGATCGCTCTGCGTTAATAGGTAAACGGCCTCATTCGTGTTCGGTTTGTTGATTATTTCCTGTAGCTGCTCTATCGTCATGTTACTTTATTTTAACGATGGCAGTTTTTCCGCCACTCCCATTTTCGGGATGGTTATTTCTTTGCCCTTTTTACGGGTTTTCTCCCTGCGGGTTTCCTTACTTCCTTTGGTGTTTCGGTTGCCTTAATCTGCTGCTCAACCTCCTGTTCAGGATATTTCGGCAACATCCCCTGCCTTACCAGTTCTCGGTTAATCTCCTTCTTGAGCAGGGTTTCACTCTCTGCAAGGTACGGAGCCACCCGTTCGTGAGTGAGCCTCGAAAGCTCATCAACAAGTTTTAGCTTCACATCCCGCCTTGCATCCACAGCCACTATATCCGCTTCGTTGTAATGAACTCCATTGGATATGTATGTCCCCCAAACATCACGCTTGCCATCGGATAGTTCATAAATAATTTTATTCGTTCCACCCTCAAACGTGGATATGGATACAGCCACAATCAGCTCCTCGCCCGTGGCTTTCACCCTTACCTTTTCACCTACATTGAAACGTGCCATAGTAGTATTTTTTTTGGTTGCTACAAAGGTGAACTACCCACGAACTAAAGATTCGTGGGCTTCCGACTTCACAGAGGAATGCCCTTTCAAAAGATTAGGTCTTCTATCCTCTCCATCGGTGTAATCGACAGTCCCTGCCGATATATTATTTAATCCTAATTTTAGGATATTAATAGCAGCATTTACATCTCTATTATGATGTGTACCGCAAGATGGGCAACCCCATTCTCTTACTTTCAAGTCTTTTATTTCGCTATTACGATAGCCACAAACATTACAAGTTTGAGATGATGGGAAGAACCTATCAATCTTAACTACATTCCTACCATTCCAATTAGCCTTATATGTTAGCATAGTGACGAATGTACCCCAACTTGCATCAGCAATTGATTTATATTCTTGAATACTTCACCATCAGATGTTATCAGTAGGTCTTTCAAACCTAAATCTACACCAACTGCTTTATTAGCAGGTGCAAGTTCTTGATACTCCTCTATTGTGAATACTGATACAAAATACTTTCCTGTTGGAGTTTTAGTTAGACTAACTTTGCCCATCTTACCTTTGATTTCTCTATGCAGACGGATAGTTATACCACTCTTGAATTTAGGTAGCCACAATTTACTATCTTCAATAGTTGCAAATTGGGGTACGGTAAATGTATTCTTACCTTTCTTTGAGTGATAGTTAGGGAACTTCGCTCTCTTTTGGAAGAAATTAGTGTATGCAGTTTCAAGATTACGCAAAGCAAATTGAAGTGTTTGAGAGTTTACTTCTTTAAGCCAAGCGGTTTCTTCTTTTTTCTTTAATTCAGTTAGAGCCTTTGCCTGAGCATAGTAGTTATCACTCTCTCCTTTCTCTTTGTATTGCTCTTGCCTTTGATTAAGGAAATAGTTATAGACAAAGCGAGTACAGCCGAAGTGCTTCGCCAACAATTCCATTTGGGAAGCATTTGGATATATCCTAAATCTGTATGTTCTATTTATCGTCTTAATCATAGTGCAAATATACATATAAGTATTTACAAAAACAATAAACTTTTCAACATTATATTAACATTTCCACCCGCCTTACGAAATCGGGGTCATATTCGGAATAGCCCAACTCAAACCACATCCTCATAATGAAGTTATCCGCCCAATCTGGTGAATGCCCTATATTCTCTTTCACCTTATCCTTCGGGAGTATCCTTAATTTCGTGTCGTTATCCGCTTGATAGGTTTTGATTTGCCCCAGCTCCTCCTCGATGTACTGCCGTTCATCCTCAGCCACTTGGTACTCAAAATAGATACTCCCGATGGTATCGGCCAAATGGTATGCACACTCACATTTCAGGTTGTAGTAAGCACTATCGAATGGCCTCCCGTTATTTAGAAATCCATTGATTCCACAGTTATCCACTACCCCTCCACCGATACCATCCTCATCGGCAATGCAGTTTCGTGCCGGTATCCCGTGCTTGCTGCGCATGGTGTTGATAGTGTTCTGAATCTGTACCGTGCTGCTAATATCGTAAACTTTCACATCCACTATTACGAAGCCGTACCAAACCATGATAATAGCCTTATCAGAACCGTACCTCGCTATATCAGCCGTTATGTACCTATTGGCATAATCTCGATTTATGTGTGTATTGCTCCATATTGCTGCTATTTTTTCATACGGGATTAGTGCGGTTGGGTCGTCGTCATAATCGAAATTGCCGTTTAGTAACCTTTCCTTTGTGCTTTTATCCTTGATGTTTTTTAGATTTTCGATATACTCTTTCGGCAGCCACGGGTTATCTGAATATAGAGCGGGAATAAATCTTGTATCTTCGGCTTGGTTATTATCCCTGTATGGCTTGTAAAAGGTGTGGTATAGCCAATTCTTCTTTGGATTGAACGTTACCAGTATTTTGCCTGACAGCCCTATCTCCTCGTTGTGCCATCTCCCTACTTTTGATTTTAGCACCTCGAATGCCAACGGGTGAACGTTGCCCGCTTCTTCAATCCAACCACCTGTATATTCTTTTGAACCCAATGCCTCAAACATAGGGTCTTTGCGTGGATAGTATTGCAACTCCAAAAAATCAATGATGGAGCCATTATCAAAGAATATTCCCCTATCGTTTACCCGCCAGCCATCAATACCCTTGGCCTTGCATACCTTTCGCCACGTGTGTACCATTGAATCCCGCACTTCCATCAGGGTATTTCGCCCGAAAAACCATTTTGTTTCAGGATGTGTTACACACATCGTGGAGAATATATCACAGCCTAAATAGGATTTTCCACCACCACCTGCCCCACCATAGCCTATGAACTTAGCATTTTCCGAAAGGAAACACGCCCACGCCTCTAACTGCTTTTCGCTTCGGCTAAACCCGTTTTCTATCTCCGATACCGAGTGCATCCCTGATGTGTTGAATAGTATCTTTTGAGTATTTGTGCTCTAATTCCTGCTTCTCTGGAGCGTAATCGCCATCTATCTTGCTCAGGTAATCCAATGCCCTGACCACCTCGGCTGCTGAATTGTAAACCAGTGAGTACTCAATTGGATTGCCGTTTGCATCCAACTTGGTTGGTATCCGCTTTGGGTTGTTCCTTGCTATCTTAGTGGCAATCTCCATCCTTTCAAAACGGCTCAATATATCGTATTTAACGGCTTCTTTATCGGCTTCTTCCCGTGCTTCTTCTTTTTTCTTTTCACGCTTTTTTTGCCGTTCTAAATACTCTTTTTGGCATTCTTTCCAATATATTGCAAATGAACTTTCGGCTAACTCCGAATTACTCCGTATTGCTCTAAGCGTATCAGTAAAGGTTAACCCCTCTTCCATGCTGGATAGGATTATCTCTTTTGCTTTTATTTTGCTGATACGTGGTTTCATTCGATAAACTCTTTTGTTACATCTATGCCGTTTCTTTTTACGGTTAGTGTGTTATCAAGTTTCAGCATTCGCCTTACTATTACATCGCAATACTTCGGGTCGAGTTCTAATCCGTAGCATTTGCGGTGCAAGTTATTGCGCTATTTTTAAAAAAGCAAATTTTTAGGTTAAATACTCATAGCCTCGCTCTGATTTGTGCTTTAAATGCTGTATTTCGGGTTACAATACTTTTTTTAACACTTCTATATTGTAGAACACCATTGGCGGATGTACTTGCTTTCCTTTTGCGCTCCCATCCCACACTCTAGTATATTCGTCTAGTTTGCAAAAATATAAACCTATGGGCTGTTTTTCTTTATGGTTAAAGAACAGGAATACATCAAGACCAGTCATCTCTTGCACTTGCTTATAGTGATTATAGTGCTTTTGCTCAATTCCAGTCTCAACTACGCCCCTAAATTCTACCCACTGGTTTTTCGTTTTCACTTCTACCATAAATGACTTGTTGCCGAAACAAAATAAATCAGGGCTTATAAGCCTTTTGCCTGCTCCAAGAATATACGGTGCATGGTCGCTATCAAATTGGTACAATGGCAAAACGGAGACACCCATATCTAAAAGCACTAATGCAACCTCGTGCTCACCATCTTGGCCAAATTCTAGTTTCTCTTTAAAATTTTCCTGTTTCTGCTCCATACACTTCCCATCCATCTCGTTTTTCTCTAGCAAAGTAATCCAGTCGCCTACCAAAGGTCATTTTCTCTACTGTTTGGTAAAATACATCGGGTTTTCGGCTGTGTTCTCTCCGTGGTTCGGTCATTATATCTCTTACGTCTGAACCCATTATAAGCGGATTTCCTCTTGTTCCCAATAAACAAAATTCAAGCTGCATCCGTATTGTTCGACCTATCCCCATTTTTAACTTATCCCAAACCATTGTAGCCTTATAGTCAAAACCCCAATACTCCATCAGTTCAAATGCATCTCTTAAAAAGGCGTGGGTAGTCCAAAGAAACAACACTGCATCATCTTTTGCTGGCAATACAAGGTTTTTTAACTCTATTAAAGTCAATGTGGGATATGGTGTCGCTCCCCTCGTTACATCAGGGTCGTAATCTTTATAACTCATGCCCCCTTTTTCCGAATACTCCCACGGTGGGTCGATGGCAATTACATCGAATAGCCCATCGGGCTGGCTCATATTTTCCTGTTCTATTTGCTCTTTTACTTTCTCGACCTGCTCTATACGGTCTATTTTTTTTAGTTCACTACGTACCGTGTTGGGTGTTATTACTTTTTTGGGGTCGCTCTTTAGCTTCTCCACTACCTCTTTAACCCTTTCGGGTTCTGATTCTATTTTTCTGCTTACATAGCGGGCGTTTGAACTTTCATCATAAGTAACCCCAATATTTGCCAACCTCGTACTATTCGAGGTTGCCACTTTCTCATATTGATTACCCCTTTCACCCCCGTGCGGAAAATTCTCATCCAGCCACGCCCCCTTCTTTTGCTCAATCTCCAGCCTGAACAACCCTATTTCGTCTTGTTTCTCCTTGCCCAGTTTCTCTTTGCGGGCTATTTCGGCTATAGCCGCAGCTTTTGTATCTAATAATTTTATTTGCTCCAGCGTTTCGGCTACAGCCAACTCATACCTAAAACTTTCTAACTTCAATAATTGGCTCATGCTATTACTTTAAAAACGCAATCGCCCACGGAAAATGAAAGGTTATGGCCAAACCCGAAAACCGTGAGCGATGCGCAATAAAACCAACCAAACCCCAGACCATAAATTTCATTTTTGCTCCGTAAAGATAGCTAATTTTAACGCAAATCCAAATTTTGAGCAAAAATATTCATTAACTTTCTAAAACATCACTCGCTATTGCACTCATCAATGAAGTTGATTAGTTCGTTTATATCCTTTTCAGTGCCTTTCAACTTTACCGCAATGGTTCTCTCGGAGTGCATTTTCAGGTTAACTATCTCCACGCTGAACCTCGTAGCATGAATGAGTATTAAGCTTGTTTCTAACCGTGATAGGTTGAATATTTTTGTTTTCATTATTCTGGTATGTTTAGTTTATACATCGTTGCGAATACGTGTTTTATCTTTTCCAGCTCGTTTGCATCCTTTAAAGCATAACAATCGTTGCAAAGTTCCAATATTTCGTGCTGAACGGGATTGCCGCAATCCTTACAGAATACTCCCGTTTTGATGAGCCCTAAGCGGGTTCGGCACTGGAGTACCTTTCTATTGTACTCCGTATCCGTTTTGCAAAGGTGGTGGAACGTTTTCACTGAGTAGGATACGGTGGAGTGATCACGCTTACCTACTCTCTCGGCTAAATCCACAAAGGTAATTACCCTGTTTCGATTGCTGTAAACCTCTAAGGCTAACGCAAAGGCCGTTCGCCGTGCATCGCTGAATAGGCGGTTGCGGTTTCGGCCTTTGATGTTCTCAACGCTAACGTGGAACACATCGGCGCACACTTGGATTACCTGCTCAACCATGATTGTCCTTTTTGTCGTTAAACTCCCTTTCAAACCTACGCTGGTCTATCTCAGTGTAGATGAATAGCCCGATGGCCACAACGGATATGGCTATGGTTGTTAGTAAGAGTAGCATTTCGTACATGGCTTGTAAATTTTACGGTAAAACATATTTTTTCAAAACATCTATCAGCTCTTTCAGCTCTTTAAAAGATAGACCTCTTAGCCCGATATGGCAGTATTTGTTTATGAGTTCCAGTGCTTGCTCAACGAGTTCAAACTTGCCGTTCCGCTTTCTATGGTACTCGGTAAGGATAATGAATAGCCCATCGGTTATCTTTACCCGCCAATCCACTACTTTGTACTCCGAGCCATCGACAATATCCTTATCGGTTAATTCCGATTTCTCAAAGCCCAACTTGATTAAATCTTTTGCCTCCATGATGTTTAGTTTTTGGTTTGGTAATTATTTTTTGCTTGGTGAATGCCTATCCGTATGGCCTCTTTCAGGTTGTTCATTACCTGAGCCAAAAGCGCAATGTTATCATGTATTTTGTCCCGAAGCCTTAGCTGCTCTTCCGTTGCGCTTACAAATCCTGTATCGGCATTTTGGCGAACCATGCCATTTTATCTTTTTTCATTGTATTCGCCCACAAAAAGCGGGAGCGCACCCCAAACATCCTTACTCTTTTTTAACCTCTTCATAAGTTCGTTCAAATATTTCCTTTTCAACTAACCACCTTTCACCTTTTACACCAACACATAAATAATGCTTGCCCCATTCTCCTTTATGAAATTGATTTTCTAAAGTTGAAATATATGGGACTAAATCGGGCTTCAAGCAGTACTTAGCATCTTCCATAGCACCAATGACTCCATCCCTGTGTACCATACCATCTTCATCTCCTTTTTCAAAAACCTTTGCCTTAACGGTTGCTATTTTTCTGTACTCTTTCATTTCTTGCTGTTGCTTTTTCATAATTTTTGGTTTTTAGGTTTATACTCTATCTATTTCCTTTCAATCCTTTCGGTTTTCATTGCGCTTGTTGATAGCCAATCCATTGGCTTTGCGGTTTTAGTTTCTCTCGCTTGGTTATGGCTAAAATGTTTTGCTGGTTGATAGTTCGTATTCGTAGAACCAACTCGGCTCTTCCGTTGGAGAAAATGCCACGAGGTACTGCCAAACATTGTTCAAAAGTGAATACGTGCCATTCACTACCAATCCTTTCGGACTTTCAGGCAATACGTGATACACAATATCGCCTATGTTATATTTCGGTTTTGTCATATTTACCACCATTTTCTAAATCCTAATTCTTTGTGCAAGTTAGTAACTTTCTCCTTAAAATACAAGGCTTTCTCCTTGTAAAAACATAAAGTATCTTCGCCTTTCTGATTTTTCAAATCCAACAATCGTTGCCAACGTTCGACTCCGAGTTCCTTTTCCAGCTTCTCCATGAAGATTGCCGTTTCTCTGTTGCCCTCGTACCGATTACCGCTCCGATTCTGCGGACGGCAGTTATCAGGATCAAACCTCAATAGTAAGTTAGAACGGCTAAAGCAATGGCCGTTATCCATATCGGCAGCACGTTTCAGTAGGTGCGGTCGAACGAAACAACGGCAGTAAATCTCACCACCCACGATGCTATCTCGGTGGATAATCCTGATGTAACGGCTGAACCAATCATCTGCTTGTTTGCGCCAATACTTTTTATCCTGCTTTACTTTTTTTTTCATTGCCCGAAACTCGTTGCGCTGCTGCTGCTCCAATTTCTTTCTGCCTTGCCGATGAACTTTATCCTTGAACTCGTTGTAATACTGTAATCGGCAATCTGCGCTTTGGCAAACTTGGGGATTCAGCCTTAGCATTTCGATCAGCTCATATTTCTGCTTGCAGTATCGGCAACGGTACTTCATCTCGCTTTGATATTCTCTATCTCTCTGTTCAGAATGACTTGCGCTTCATCGGAGAGGCGACGGCAAAATGCCCACCCACCTTCGCTTTCATCAATGTACTTGTACAACGCAATGGTGTTATTCAACCGATTATATCTCCGTATAACCGGATGCTTAATATCATCCCAAAAGTAGCACCACTCGCCAGCCTTTGGCTCTTCCTTCAAAAAGAACTCTGCCCACTGGTCGAGGGTAATGAGTTGATGACCTTTGAAACATAATAAATTATCATCAAATTCATGTTCTTTGTTGTAAAACTTATAATCAAATCCGACGTTCCCAACATTCTCACATTGCCATTTTTTGAATTTTTCCCACATCGGATGCCCATCATCCTTTTCCACCACCCACTTTTCAGGGGCTTCGGTTAGCTTGCGGGTTGCCCATGTGCCGTTATCGTAAATTAATCCATTTTTATTCCAAATCCTATAAGCACCATCAAATAATTCATCAATCTTTACATTCCCTTTTAGCAAATCTGAAGCATCAAACGGATAACTCTTTTCTTCTATCTCTGCCGTTTCCCAATCCTCGCCGAACCGAATTATCAGCTCAGCATAAATTTCTTTAAATGTTTGTGTTTTCATTGCTTTTGGTTTTTAAAAGTTAATGTATTTTCTTTCTTTTCTCGAAAATCGCCCACACTTCATCTTGCTGCGCAGGTGTTAAATCTGCAAAATACTTTCCATACAATTCGTATGCAATCTGATTTATATTCATAATTTCTAAGTTTTAAAAGTTAACAAACGGTTCACTATTTTGCTCTAAAATATCCTTGTACGCCAGCAGCTCATCCAGCGTAGCCCGAAAGTGAATATTGCCGTTGTGCTTCTTTACTCTCATCATGCCAACCTCGACGAACTTCCTGCCATCGGCAATCTGGACAGCCCCGATTCTTACAGACGGAAATTCCCTTTGCCTTGAGAAAAAATCCTCAAGAACTTTAATCTCCAAATCCCATTTTCCATTCTTTGCCATCTTATATGCGTTTTTAGCCATTAACATTATTTTGCAGTACGTAGTACCAAAATTACTTTTCGTTTAAAATATCGCCACGTAGGATGGCTTTATTCGCATTTTCCTGAGAAGGTTTTTCTTCGCCATTCGGATTGTAATTTAATCCGCAATTTTTGCATACCAATCTCGGCTGCGAGAAATCCCACTCGATGCTGTTTCCACAAGCACAAGTTACGGTAAATTTCACAGTTTTCAAAATGTCGCCTAATAGAAGTGCCATAATTTTAAGTTTTTGTTAAAATGGTATATTGTTATCTATCTCTCCGAAATCCCATAGCTCAGCAGGAACTTCCCGCTTGTGTAGCCAGTTGGAATTATCCCATTGCAGTACATCCTTATCAAAGGCTTCATACCGCCCGTTGTTATAGTTCCTTTTACACTTCACCTCACCGCCTTCGCCCAAGTAGGAAAACTTTATTTTCTGAAAGCGTATGTAAACCTCGTTGATGGGATTCTCCTTGTCGCCGTAAAGCCTGAATACAGTTATCCCGTAATCGCACTTGTTGTAGAAGTGTGCTGAGCCGCTAATATCGTACAGGTTTGGAATCTCAAGTTTGCCGTTCTCTTTACCCATCTTTCGAGGGTGCGCCACAAGGAATACCAGCACATCGTACCGCTTGGCAAACATGGTAAGCCTATCCAGCACTCGGCTGATATACTCCGTTTCGGTTTCATTCTTTCCCCTCAAATGCTCAATCTTGTTGTATGGGTCGAGAACGAATACCTTGATGCCGTATTTCTTTACTAAGTATTTACCTTTCTCCAAAATATTCTCAATACTTAAATCCTCTTCTGGGAGTATGAAGTGAAAATTATCCTCAATGTAATCGAATACCTCATCATACTCAGCGTTATCAATGTTCGGTGCTTTGAATCGCTTACCCGTTAACTTTGATGCTATCTTTGCATAGTGATTGCGGATAGGTATATTCTCAGGTGAGAAATAGCCAACCTTGAATCCATGCTCAATGTTTAGTTTAGCAGCAATGTAATCAACAAATTCGCTCTTGCCATGCCCAGGAATCCCCGTTACCACAGCTAATCGCCTTGTTTCCCACTTGCAACAATCATCAAACGTTACATCCCACACCAAACCGCTATCCTCACCGTTGAGGTAGAAGTTGTAAATATCATCCCGTTCGGCTTTCAGGTTTACTATATCGGTTACGGGAATATCAATGGCATCCCTAATCGTATCAGCCAAAGCAATCCCTCCGTACTTCAATAAATATTCGTTGGCATCCTTGCAATCCTTGAAGTTTACCACAGCGCAACGCTCCGTTCCGAATCGCCTCTCCAGCTCATTTCTTAGTTCATAGCCCTTCGGGTCGTTATCAACCGCCAGATAAATCTTTGTTATGTGGTTGAACCAATCCATGTAGCCGTTCAAATAATCGCTATTCGAACTCGCACCAGCCGGTACGCTCACCACGTTTTTAACCCCGACACATAAGTAAGAGAGCAAATCCATTTCTCCTTCAACAATTACAATCTCATTATTTGATTTTACTACATCAATATTCCACAGGATTAGCTCGGCTCCCGAAACAACCTTGAACGATTTTTGCGCTCCCCGATACTTCACATTAACAACAGCTCCATCCTTTTTGTACGGAAACGCAATGCACTCAACCTCTTTCTGAAACTGCGGCATCCACTCTTTCACCGATACGATGCCCATTGCATTGAGTACATCCTGCTTTATCATCCGTCCGGTAAACCATTTTACAGCCTTATCGGTTAATCCCGTTCTATTCTCCCATTGCGGAACGGTAAACTCTTTCTCCTTTTGCTCTCGATGCAGCATGAAGGTTGCCCCACAGTGGTTGCAGTAGCCAACCATTTTCTCGTTGTTCCAGTTGAACGGTTTTTTCTTTTGGTTAGCCGGCTTGCGATTTTTGGAACACTCCGGACAAACCATTGAGTTCTCCCCGTTGCGATTCGGTTCTATTTCATAAACCGTGCGTGTATGTAGTGAGATTATTTTCATCGGTACATGGGAGTTATTTTAGGTTCGGTTGGTTTATTATTTTCAGCACGTTTCAAAAAAACATCAATATACTTCACTCCATCCTTATTTTTTGAACGCAACTTGTTTGGTGATAGAAAATTTTGCTGCCAAAAATTATCATTAACCGCAAATGTTATCGCTCTTTTTATTTGCTCAACCGAATATCCATCAATTCGCATTAGTTTATCCAGCGTATCAAAAGAACTATTGATGTATTTTTTCTCTAAATATTTTTCACAAAATTCAGCAAGTAAAAAAACATCTTGGCTGTATTCTTTAATTTCTTCTAGTTGTTCAGTTTCTGAATTAAATAATAATTCTAATTTTTCAATCACCTCGTTAATAGGTTTACTATTTAATAAGTTTAATAGTTTATCTATACTAACCGTGCTTTGGACTTGCTTTGCCATGTGCTTTGTACTTGCTTTGGTAAGTGCTTTGGTAAGTGCTTTGGTATTTTTTACCAGAGCAATTATGTTTGCTGAATACTGATTTTTGGACTTTTCAACCATCCTTATAAAGCCCGTATCTATTAGTATATTTAATGCTTTTATGTACGTTTTATAATTCTTAATTCCGATTGCATCCATAGCCATAGATGTTGGCAGCCTAAATACCTGCTTCCACCCCATCCTATTAGAGTGTTCTATAATGAAAAAATATAGAGCCGTGGATGTGGGGTTGGCTATGTTGGGATTTTCATACATGAAGTTAAAAAAATCCTTTGATAATTCGTAGCCTGTCAATGATTTTTCGTCCATGGTTAACCCTCCATAAAATATCTGAATGATGCCCAATTGCGAAATTCATCATTAACAAGAAGTTCTTGTAATTCATCCAAATTTCCGCCATCCTTATAGAAATTATTAAGCATTATGCTGGTTTTCCTTGCATCATAATAATCAAATTTATTTCTGCATATCCCTTTAATGTATGCTATTTGCTGAATGTGAGGAGGCTTATTTTTAAGAATTAATATTCCACCCAATTTATTCATCATAATATTAAAAGTTTCAGCGTCATTCTTGTAGTATTTATCTACACCAATGTCTATTGCCTCAAACACATTAGCAACTCCAAATTTGTCTATTAGATTAGTTATATTATTTAATCCTGTATCATTTAACTCATATCCTGTTTTTTTAGTAATGTAATTATGAACAGCATTAATGCTGTCTGATTTTAAATCCAAAAGGCCATTTCTCCACTCAAGCATCATTTCTAACTGTTGCCTTCTTATGTTTAATTCCTCAATCTGTTTGCGCTGTTTTTCAACAACAGTTTTGTCAGATAATTCTCTTGCCCCCTTACCTCTGTTGCATATATAGCAACTGGTTATAAGGTTAAGTAAATCATTTGTACCTCCCTCTTTGACTGGTTTAATGTGGTCAACCTCAAGGATAACGTCAGGAGCCTTTAGCCCACAGTATTGACACGTAAACGAATCCCGCTTGAATACCTCAAAGCGAAGTTTCTTTGAAATTGGCTGTCTTTTTGCCATTCTTTTACCCTCCAATAACAAAACCCCCACAAAGCAAAAAACCACTGGCTGCCGTGAGGTGTACCGAAACCTCTGCCAATGGTAATTTGCCCGTGAGGGTTGTATTTAAGTATGTAAAAAACTCTTTTTTCATCTCGGTACTTTTTTAATTCGGCACTACAAATATAAGCAATGTTTTTTAATTTGCAACTAAATTGATGAAATATTTTTAAAAGAATTTTCTCCACGAAGGAGAGTTCTTTCTCAGCTCATCAAATCGCTTGTTATTCAGTTTTAGTTCTGTTTAACTCCTTAGAATAATCAATAACCATTTTCTCAACGAACTGGTTTAACTTCATGTGGTGCTGCCTCCTTGCAAACGGTTCTAACCTATTGTAAGCCTCAACTGGCAGCACTATGCGAACAGGGATTAACTCCCCGTCCGCAATCATCTGCATTTGTGTTTTTCTCTTAATCTTTGCCATTTCTTAACTATTTTACGGTGAAATAATCCTCTATGTAATCGGCCAATTCGCTCAGCTCTTGGCTCTCGGTGAAGTATAGCGGCTCTCCGTTCTCGTTCCACTTGGTTAGCGTATCCACAACGCATTCCTTCGTTTTTAAGGTGTAATATTCTTCTCGGTTTCCGTATTCATCTGAACCGCCATAATGCTTTTCAAAGGTTCGGTAGATGTTGGCTCGAACTTCATACTCAAAATCTCCTTCGCTTAGCTGTTCGTGAATAACGGAAATCTCGTTGCTAATATCATCTGCCTGTTCAATGGCATAAATGATTCGCTCTTTCAGCGTTTGTTCTTCAAATGAAGTAGTCATGGCTCTGTTCTTTTTTGTTTTTTTCATCGGCTTTTGTAAATGATAAGCTCATGTACTTATTGCCGTTTTTGCTCTCTCTAATCCACGAAGCAATGTAATACTTTGCTCCACCGATAAAACATTTACCTCTGTAATCGGGATGCTTTTCGGTTTCCTTCTTTGCGTTTTTGAATAACGCACCGCTATTGTCCTTTTGGTTGCTCATTTTTCTGTTGTTTTTCGTTTAACAATTCTATTGCTGTATCTAAAGCCAACTTCATCATGGCTATCGTTTTTCTCAGTTCAAGTTTCTGAAACTTCAATGGTTTTGCATACTCAATTGCTCCGCTTAACGATGTAAAAAATCCATCGCAATAGCAAAAATCATCGAACAATTCATCTTTACGTAGCGTACTTTCTCTGTGCGCCTCAAATAAGATTTCTCTCATTTCTTCTTTTAATCCTTGCTGTTCCATAGTGTTTAAAGTTAGTAAATTATTGTTTAAAAATACTGCAAATTCCGTTTAAATTCTTCTTCTGTTACGTGTTTTAGAAAGATTCTAAATAGCACGCTTAAAACATTATCGTACAAATCCTGAAATTCGCTCTCACTCATAGCATCAAAGGCTATGGATTTTGGCGTTTCGATCCATTCTTTGCGTTCAATGGAGTAAATCAAATCGCAATGCCCAGCCGCCATTTCAACGGTTTTCCTGAATAGCTCGATATTGCTTTTGAAATGCTCAACCACCTTTTCATTCTGATATTCCCATGCACACTGAATGAGAGCGAAATACTTCTTGTGAAATTCATAGTTCCGCACCTCACGGATTGAAACTTGGTACACACTCCCGATTTTTAACTTCCTCTTTACATCGAAATCCGTATCGGTTGCGGGGATCAATCCCGTTGCCGTATTTACCACGTTAAATTTCATTTCAGGCTTATTTTTACCGAACCATTCACGTTCGATACCTTGATAAACTGCTTGTAAATCTCAGGATGCACCTCTTTGAGTGCCTTTGAATCCAGCGTTTCACGGGTGTAATCAGCGGCTTTGGTAATGGTGAAGTAATTCGTATCCCACTTATCCACTCCCAAATCGGTAAACATAGCCTCAATGCGCTGCTTGTACTCCTTTTCCAGCTCTTTATACTCCTCGATTTTGCTCAGGATATTGGCGTGTTCTTTGATTAAGTTCAGCGCAATTTCATCATTATCGCTCTTTGCTATCGTGAATGGATTGCTGAACTCCGTGCCGTTCCTTGCTGCATTGAGAAAATCAATCACATATCGCTCTGGTACCGGATCAACCTCAAACAGCTCAACCCGTTCCTTTTTTCGATTCAGCCAAATAGCCATCAGCCCAGCAACCTCAATATCGGGATTAACGATTTTGAAAAGGTGCTGGTAAATGGATAGCTGCCAGCGTAGGTAATCGGTTTGAAGGTTCGATGTGGTTTTAATATCGGCAAGGTAAATTTTGCCGTTAGCCTTTATAACCCTATCAATTGGCGATGCAAAGAACTCAAAATCGGTAACAATGTACTCCATAGCCACAACCTTAATACCTTTCATAGCCTCAGCATACCATTCAACCTCTTTATTTTCACAAGTGCCGAATAAATCGTAAACCTGTGTGAAGTGGTGAAAATCGCTACCTCGCTCTGCTGCCTTATTCAAAACGTGTTCGGGAACGTTAGCGTACAAATTTGGGAATAGTATATCGTTTAGATATTTGGTAATCCCTTTATACTCCTTTGAGCCATCGCTGTAATGGCGGTACGGCTCGTTAACCAGCTTGATGTTTGTGATGTTAAGCATTTTTGAAATATTCGTTGAAGTAGTTAACTAAATCCTGCCTGAACTCCTTGTATTCGGGATTGCTGCACATCTTACGTGCTTCTTCTTTGTCCGTAACCCTTTCGGCTAATGCCATAACTTCCTCATAGGTAACGCTCGGTTTAGCATCCTTGCCATGAGTATTCGTAGCATCGGGGTCTTTTGTATCGTCAATGCAAAACAGCCCGTTCATTGCATATTTCCTTGCATAGCTGCTTGCGCTTCCAGTTATTTGCGCTCCATCCATGCCTTTCTTGGATTCTTCCTCCCGTGCAAAGGCTGAAACGGTAACCGATTGCCCCTCGGCATTGGTAACGGTTGCAATAGCCTTGATGTAGTACCTTTCGCCCACTTGCACAACTTCATCAGTGAGTGTTAATGTGCATTCGTTGGCTGCAAGTAACGGCTTAACGGCTTCGAGAATGTCCTCAGCACTGCGGTACTTGTAGCCGCCAAACTTGTTAAACTGCCCTTTCGGGGCTTTCAATTCGCTCTGAATTTTTACCAGCTCTTTCATACATTTAATTTTTATTGGTTAGTGAAATTTGATGTATCTGCTTTGCTGCTCCCATTGTGATTACCTCACCATCACACTCGATGGCGAATTTCAAATAGGGATGCAGCTTGGCAAATCGTTTCGCTTTATCCAGTTCGGAAAGTTTGAAAGTTTTGTATCGCTGCCCGTAGAAGTGAATCCTGTATTTCGGAACACGAAGTTGCCGCCCAATACCAACCACAAAGGGCAGTATCAGAACGGCAACTATCAGTATGGCGAGTAGTGCTTTCATCGTGTCAAACTAAGCAGAAAATAATACACTGCTGGAGTTGTCTGAATGTAATAGCCCTTTGCACCGCCTCTCGGTGAATCATTCCCAGTATCCTTGATTTTGCCACCCTGCGATTCAATGAGCATTTTAACGTAATTGCTCGCATCATAAACAGATGTGAACCTCCCACTCCCATGATAATACTTCGGGTAAATTTTGCAGTCATTACCAAAATGGCAATTGCTAATCATCCTCTTGATTTGCTGATTAATTTCGCCCTTCTTTGTCATAAGTAAGGCTTTCGTTCTGTTTGTCATTTTTGTTTTCATTGTGCTTTGTTTTTAGTTCAACTTTGTGTTTTCATTGTACTTTATGTTTTGGTTATTAAAATGTGAGCAGTTTAGCCACATGCTCAGGTGGTTATGCTACTATTCAAACACATTAAAATTTTTCAACTCATTTGCGACAACATCTTTGATGATTAGTTTGGCAATAAAAGCCAATCCATCATTATCAATACTATCAATACTTGATGAATTTGAATCTTTTGCAGCCTTTTTGTAATTCTCAACGTGTTGCATGGCATTTTTAAGCATTGATTTGTGCATCCCAATTAACACTACTTCTATTGCTTTTTGCAATATTTTCATTCTGTCTTTTCCTTGTGCTTGTGTTTTCATGATTTCTGTGTTTTTAGTTCAACTTTGTGTTTTTGTGTTAGTGTGTTTATCAAATTATACGGTAAAATTAAAACATTGTTTCATATTTTGCAAATTTTTTACATTATTTTTTAATTATTTATGCTAATTTATATCCATTCTAAATAAGAGCAGCAAAAGAGGGAGCAGTGCAATGCACCAACTCCCTCCCACTAACCAAAACACATCATGAAAAAACACAAGCTGCGATTACGGTGCAGCACCCGAATAACGCTCTATGATACCACGATTTTATCCATTATCTCCCCTATACCTATATCGTTCCGCGGCTTGGCTTTCGGGCGGCGGGATACCCAGCACACACCCTGCGAGCCAACTACCACCAAATGTACAAAAACTTTTTCAACGTGCAAGTCGCCATAGCCTGAAGGCCAAGGCGCTGTTGTGCAACGTATTTAATCTAGAGGTCTAATATTCCAAAAGTCTGGTTGTAAGGAATTTTGATATTTATTATCTCAAATTTGGGACTAATGCTTGTTTTTAAAGCTTTTAAAGTTTTCAAAGACCTTTCATCAGATGTTACGAAATGTGTGATACTTTTATCAAGGTCAGCTTGTGAGAATAATTT
>Ga0208196_1000717_pt1 | contig 40961 bp, 37 predicted proteins | sample AD_JPNNA7_MetaG_FD_184443 | JGI IMG/M metagenome (GOLD analysis project Ga0208196, IMG submission 184443) | Active sludge microbial communities of municipal wastewater-treating anaerobic digesters from Japan - AD_JPNNA7_MetaG (SPAdes) (version 2) | ecosystem: Engineered > Bioreactor > Anaerobic...
ACAATTGTTGCAGTGATGGACAGCGTAGAGCAGGCCTTGCTCGAGCAAAATCGGTCTGAGCAAATTTCGGGTTTTCGCGTTTCAAAAAACTTATGACGATTCACTTAGAAGCCTTACTATAGCATAAGATTCCATTCCTTCGCCGCCGGTCTGCTGGATGGCCAAGGCCATACCCTTGCCGTGACGCAAGGTGCCGGTCTTCTGACTGGGCGGGGTCCTTGACGCCCAATCCACTTTTTCCGAGGCGACATTCAGGCACTCTTCAATTCCGTCGCGAGAGGCAAATTGCGGGCCGGAGAATTCATAAGCCAGGCTGAGGTAATTGTCGCCCTGGCGCATGTGATTCTTCCGGCGCAGCTCCACCGGGTCGATGCCCAGTTTCTCGGCGGCTTCGTCCATGGCAACTTCCACCGGCAGGAACACCTCCGGGTTGCCAAAACCCTGCCAGCCAACGTATCCAGGGCCGTTGGTGAAAACGGAGTTTTTCCGCAGGCGGTTGTGCTTGCAGGTATGCGAATACAACATATTCCCCGTAGGTGTGGCATCGTATTCAAAAGTACCTAGCCCTATGCTGCCACCTGTGGAGACATTGCGCCAGACATCCGTATCCATCATGACCATCGAACCATCTTCTTTGAAACCGACATTTACTTTACTTCGGAATGTCCCCCGACCCCAATAGAAGAGAAAATCTTCATCTCTGGAATAAAACAGGCTGACCGGCTTGCCCAGTTTCATGCTGGCAGCCGATGCTACCGTGACAAAAGAAGGGCCATTCAATGAAGGCTCGACGCCACTACCAAGCCTAGCGCCAAAAGCACCCCCGGTATACATCGATAAAATGCGAATCTTGTTCGCAGGAAGGCGCAAAGTAACAGCAATTTTGAACCGGCTCATGTATGGCCCTTGTGTGGGCATGTAGATGGTCAGAATATCATCCGAAAAACTGGCCACACAGCCGCTGTTGGACATGATGGGCGCGTGCGCCTTGTTGAACTTGAAGCCCTCATCCTCTATCAGGATATCCGATTCCTTGCGGCCCTGCTCCACATCCCCAAAGCCGTCGCCGTTCGCCTGTCCAATCGTTTTTTTCGTGAAATGTCCCTTTTCATCCGGATCGCTCCAAAACTTGTACTTGGAATAAAGAAAAAGATTGGGATTATCTGGACTAACTTGATTCGAGACATTCCAAAACTGGTTTTTATAATATGCTTGGATTTTCGTTTTATCGCCAAAAGCAACCGGCGCGCCAGGACGCATGGCTGCTTCAGGATCGATTACGAACGGTAGGGGTTCGTATTCAACTTTCACCAGGCGGGCAGCCTTCTCGGCAATGGATTTATCCTCAGCGATGACGCAGGCCACTTCCATCCCCACAAAATAAACGGAAGAGAAGAAATGTCCAGGAAAATTTTTATAAGTCATGACCAACTTGACGCCCGGGTACGCTTCGGCAGCTGAGGTATCAATATCGACAATATTGGCGCAGGCGTAGGGTGACCGGACCAGCTTGCCGTGCAGCATTCCGGGCAGCTGAATGTCGTTGGGATATTTGGCGTTTCCAGTTACCTTTTCAAATCCCGGTTTTTCACGCACCGCGGCGCCAACAACACGTAGTTTTTCGGCCATTTATGCACCCTCCTGCAGCTTTTCAGATGCGGTATGTACGGATTTGACAATTTGCTCATAGATGGCACACCTGCAGATATTACCGGCGAGCGCCTGCTTGATTTCATCCACGTCGGGATGGGGATTCTCATCGAGGAAAGCCTTGGTGGTCATGATGAAACCGGGCGTACAGTACCCGCATGCGGATCCGCGCTCCTCGATGAAGGCCTGTTGGATGGGGTGAGGCGTGTTTTCCTTCAGCAGGCCCTCGATGGTCAGGATGCTCTTGCCTGCCATCGTTACCGCCAGGGTCATGCAGGACAGCGTCGGCTTGCCGTCCACGATGACCGTACAGGACCCGCAGGCGCCGTCGTCACAGGCGACCTTTGTCCCGGTCAGGCCGAGTTTATCCCGCAGGACATCCGCCAGCGTCATCTGATCTTCAACACCCAGGATATCGTAATCCCTGCCGTTGACGTTCAAGGTCAGGATCTTGTGTTTGTTTCCAGACATTTGCGACCTCCAGCATTTGATCCATAAATGGAAATTAAATGAAATACACCAGAGTTTCCTTACGACTTCAGGAAACTCCGGTGGGTTGATGCCTTATTTAAGGGTTTTAATTTCTTCTGCGATGGGCGTAAAGTATTTCTTGAAGGTCGGGTAAGCCTCCAACATGGCATAGTGCCCCACGCCTTCCATAAAGGTCAGCTTGCTGCCTTTAACCTGATCCGCCAAAGATTGAGTTATTTCTGGCGGTGTACCAGGGTCATAAGTTCCAGTCAGCATGTAGAGCATACATTTTGAGGTGTCGATATCCTGTGCCTTGCCAACCAGGTTGTGGTCAAGCATGTAGTAATACAGATCGCCTGCAAAAACTCCTGGGTATGCATTGGAATAATCCCAGCCTACTTCACGCTGTGAATTTGGAGACGAATATGGAGGCAATGCGACGATAGCCTCATTTGTCGTCCCAATATATAAATTACTAAGCTGAGGGTTATCCAGTACGTAACGAAGGCCGGCTAGCGTGTTCAATGCGGTATCTACCTTGACGGTTGTTAAACCGGCACCGATTCCCACAACTGCGCGGAATTTTTCTGGCCGGTAATAAGCTAGATCAGGCGCTAGGTGCCCACCCATTGAGCATCCCATGTACGCGGACCTTTCGAGCTTGAGCGCGTCGGTAAATGCGTCCAGGAATTTAAGCAAGAAATCCAGAGAAAGGGTATATTCATGCTCCCACCAGGGATAATCTTCCGGAGGCAGTGATTTACCGTGGTAGGGCAGGTCGTAAGCGATGAAGCGGAAATCTTTGGTGAATTCCGGGTCATTCATTAACTTGCGGTATTCCTGGCTGTTGGCGCCGGCAGTATGCTGCAGCAGGAATGGGATCCCCTGGCCGGCTTCTTCATAAAATACCCGATACTCGATGCCGTCAATCGTCAAATAGACATAATGACCTGTCACATTCTCGAAACGTACGTTGGGTTGATGAGGTTGGGGAGAAATTTCATGCAAATTTTTTCCATTATAGAAAGCTCTCATTTGACGAATCAATTCATCGATGAGGGGTGTATATTGCATTGTCTTTACCCCACTACTCACCTTAACCCCGTGATGAGTAGAAGCAATGTAGACAGCGTTGTAAAAAGGTGGTGGGGTTTGCGCCAATATCTTTTTCCACTCTTCGTCTTTTGGGCAGATAAAAATATCTGCAGTAATATCCGCTGCTGCCTTTTCCACCTTTTTTACAATCCCATTCTCAAAGGTAATCACCCAGGCGAAATCATCGAAACCTAATTTAAGTGTCCCAGTCAATCCCCGGGCAAACCGCTTTACGATGTACTTTGAGCCGATCTCTTCGAAGAATTTTTGCATATCAATCTCAATCATCTCAATCTCCTGGTTTATTGAAATTGTGAATTGGATTTGTACGTCTACAACCTGACCCCGCAAAAATCAACGCTGCTATTCATATCTTATAAACTTCTGGTGGGTAAACAATGTCAAATCAAGTCAAATATGCCCTTTTATGTTATTTGAATTGTGGTTTTTGCATAAAAGGGCATATTGTATCCTTTTTGACATTGCAGGTAGATGAAGGCCATTCTAGAATTTGGGAGTAGAGATTTCCGGGTCCAGGGAGTGATCAATGTCGAAAATTAAATTGAATTACAGCTATGTGGTTGCCATTGTGTGCTTCATCATGTCATTCATGGTATTAGGCCTCGGGAATTCACCGTTGAGTCTCTATATTGTGCCGATCACCGAAAAGCTTGGCTTCAGCCGCGGCGATTTTTCCCTGGTTTTCACCCTCGTAACCTTCACCACCATGTTGATCCAGCTGGTTTTCGGCTTTTTTGTCAACCGTTTTGGCGTCCGCGCCCTGATGATCATCGGCTCGATCCTGGCGCCCATTGGGTATTTCCTTTTTTACCTGGCCAGAACGCTGCCCGTTTTTTATGCCGGCGGGGTGATCCTCGGGTGCGCTTTTGCGTTTGCCTCCATCACCTCCATCTCGATCATCGTACACAACTGGTTCCACGAAAAACAGGGAACGATCCTGGGCCTGATCATGGCAGCCAGCGGGCTTGGCGGCTTTGTCTTCTCGCGCATTATCGGCAAATACATTGCCCAAAACGGCTTCCAGTCTTCCTTTTTATTTTCCGCCATACTCCTGGCAGCAGCCACCATCCCGGTGATCCTCTTCACCAGGTCAAACCCCGAAGGTCAAAACACGGCGAAACCATCGACAGGCGGTCATGCCATCGGCAAGGTATCTCCTGGCAGCTTTTTAAAAATCCGTGGGATGCCGATCGCGCTCCTGGCAGTCTTTCTCATCGGCGTGGTCATTCACCCTGTTTTGGTGAACACGCCCGCATACCTGGTGGAAAAAGGATTCGACTCGGTATTTGCCGCCGGGATTTCAGCGGCGGTCTTTTTTGTGCTGGCGGTTGCAAAATTTGGCCTCGGTTTGATCCACGACCGGCTGGGCATCCGCATCAGCATGACCCTTGGGCTCGGTTCCTTTATTGTGGCTGCGCTCGTGCTTTTATTCGCTGCCAGTTCCTGGATGGTATGGGTATTTGTGCTGTTCGATGGTATAGCCGTCGCGACCCTGTCGCTTCTCGTGCCGCTGTTTGCCAAAGCCATTCTGGGGACTGAAAATTACAACAGCTTCCTGGGGGTTTTCATTGCGATATTATCAGCCGGAATTTCCGCTGGCGTGCCCGTGATCAGTTATGCGTATGATCTCATGGGAACCTACACATGGGTGGTTGCTGCGTTTGCGGTGATTGGCGTCCTGGCCCTGGGACTTGCCATGGTCTCCTTAAAACAGGCAGGTGAGCCCTCCAGGGGGGGTGCCTGATCCATTTTTGTTTCAGGATCTTGAAATTTACGTTATAGTAAATTCATGGAAAATTATCTGGAAAGCAAAACCAATTTGATCGTGCAGGAATACCAGCGGCTGACCCGGCAGGTCAGTTACTTTCTGCCCGGCAACGATCACGACAGCATCCCGGTCGATCTGCAAGAAGGGCTGTGCCCGCAGTTTTGCTGGGAGATTGCAAAATCAAGAGTTGGGAACGGCCTGTGCAAGAAAAAACGCCAGGCATTGATTTCCTCTGCTATCGAAAGGCGCGAGCCGGCCGTTGCCATCTGTCATGCCGGGCTGTTCGAAATCATGGCGCCTGTATATGACGGAACAGACCTGGCGGGGATGCTGAATGCCACCTTCGCTCCGCTGAAATTGCCGGAAAATATCCGCCAGCAAATCAATCTTTACCAAAAGAAATACGCCAGCCCGGGAGAAACATTGCTTCCCGCGTTGAACCAGATTGCCCGGGTGGATGAAAACGCCATTCATTCCTTCGCCAACCTTCTCGGTGCGTTGGTAACGATTAATATCCAGGCAGGCCCAACCGGTAACGATGGCAGTATGGATCTGGAAGCAAGCCTGGAAGAACTGGATGATTTCAGCCTGATCGAAAACCTGGATCTGAACAAATCCTTATCCCTGGCCATTGAGGTGATGAAGGATATTAAGTACGGCTACCAGGCGATCGATGACAACATGCAGATTTTCTTAACTCGAATCTATCATGATATCCGCAACGGTAAGCTGGTCAAAGCCAAAGAGACCTTTAAGGTTTTCCTTAATTTTGTCTACGGGGAAGAAGACCTGGGGAAGGCAAAATATGCAGCCCATTTTTTGATCTTCCGGATGAATGATAATTTTCTGCGCAAGATATCCTTTCATTGGCCGGTATTCAACCTTACTTTGAAGGTTTTTGAAGAGATTTCACGCGCTGGTGACATTCATGATTTGCGGATTTGCATGACCGATTACTTCGATGGAATGAGCCAGATTTACCAGATCAAGGATCAAAACCAGAATGCCATCATCAACCGCATCGTGGAATTCGTTAACGACAATTATTGGCGGCCGTTTACGATCAAGGACATGGTTAAAACCCTGAATGTTTCGGCTTCTTACGCCAGCCGCACCTTTTCAGACCATATGGGCGTTAGTATCAAAAGCTATATCAATGAAACCCGCATGTATCACGCCCAATATCTTTTCCGATTTACAAATTTACCTGTCAGCGCCGTTGCCGAAAGGGTCGGGTACACGGATGTGCGCAGTTTTTATAAGATGTTTGAAAAGCATTTTGGAATCACTTCCAGCCAGTTGCGGCGACTTTTCACAGGCTTTTCAGAAGAACAGGAAACGCAAAAACCATGAAAACACTTCGCGTGAACACAGGATCAAGACAGGCCGCCTACGAGAATTTAAAACCCGAGTACCGTGATTTGGGGAACCGGGGTCTGGTTGCGCGGGTTGGTTTGGATGAAATCCCACCCGCTTGCGACCCGATAGGCCCGGAGAATAAATTGGTCATCGCGCAGAGCCTTTTAGCGGGCACAATCCTGGCTACTTCAGGGCGGATGTCGATTGGCGGCAAGAGCCCCTTAACCGGCGGCATTAAGGAAGCAAATATCGGCGGGATGATCGGAAAAGCGCTGACGGCTCACGGGATCAAACTGTTAATCGTGGAAGGTGCACCGGCAAATGATGATCTGTTCATTCTGCTGGTAAAAAATGACGGCAGCCCTGAACTAATCGAGCGCAACGACCTGGTTGGGATGGGAAATTTCACTCTTGTCCATCAGCTCCGCGAGGCGTACGGGCAGGATAGCGAAATGCTCGTAATCGGTCCGGCCGGCGAAAAGCTTTTCAGGAACGCCTGCATTCTTGCCACCGACTATTCAACAAAAGAGCCCTGCCGGGCGGCAGGACGCGGCGGCCTGGGCGCTGTGATGGGCGCCCGCAGGCTTAAGGCGATTGTGGTGCAAAAAGCTGCAAAACCTTACCGAGCCCAACCCGCCCGGCCTGAGGAATACAGGGCAGCCTCCAGCGCTTTACACAAGGCTATTGCAGAAAACGGCGCAGTACAGGCGCGAACCAAATATGGCACTTTTGGCGGTGTGCGCAAGAATGCAGAGACGGGAATTCTCCCCGTTAAAAATTTCCGCTCGATACCGTTCGACGGGATCGATAAGATCGATGCCCAGGCTATCGTTGACCAACTCGACCGGAATGGCGGAAAGTACGGATTATCATGTCAGACCGGCTGTTTAATAAAATGTTCCAATTATTATGTGGATAAGGGCGGCCGCCACACTGCTTCTTCCTTAAACTATGAAGCGCTCGGCCTTTGCGGCCCCAATCTGTTGATTGACTCACTGGATACGGTCGCCGAGATCAAACAAATATGTGATGATGCCGGCATCGACGCGATCGAAATGGGCGCTGCCCTCGGCCTGTTGATGGAAGCCGGGATACTTGCCTGGGGAGATGAAAAAGCAGCCATTGACATGGCAAAACAAATCGTCTCTGGTGGGGAGTTTTCAAACGAGTTTCAAATGGGGATCGAAGCGTTTGGCACATTCCTGAAAGTGGAACGGATCCCGGCGGTGCGCGGTCAATCCTTCGCGGCTTATGATGTGCGCGTTAATAAAGGGATGGGGTTCGGTTACCTTGCCGGGACCATGGGCGCGGATCACACCGTGGGTGGCGGCGATCCAGACGCTGAAGGCAGCTATGTAAAAAGCACAATTTTTAAAATGAACATGATGGCTGCTTTCGACAGCGTTTTTTGTCTCTTTATGATGCAGCCAATTTTGATGGATAAAACCATTGCAGCATCATTTTTTAAAGTCTTATCCGCCTACTTCGGTCAACCATGGGATATGCAAAGGTTGTTGAAAGTCGGCTCCGACTCAGTTACACAAGAATTCCAATTCAATCAGGCTGCGGGTGTGGGGAAAGCCGTGATGCCGAAAATGTTCGTTGATGAGAAATCCGGCATCTCTTGTTCAGCGTTTGACATCGATTATGAAGATCAAACAGCCAGAATCCAGGCAGCCTACCTGGGAGGCTCGCTGTCATGAAACTGATCATTAACAATAAGGAAAGAGAATTTCCTGAAGACATCACGCTCCAGGAAATCATCCAGTCTCTGGAACCGGAAATCAATGATCCGAAAACTGTATTATGTGTCTTGAATGGGACACTTGTTAATTCACCCTTCAATTACGTCCTCTCGGAACATGATATCATCCGCGTACTACCAATTCCGCAAGGTGGATAATGAAGAAACACTCCGATAACCTCATTTTGATCAAAGGCTCTGGCGATCTGGCCACCGGAGTTGCAGCGCGGCTATATCATTGCGGTTTTGCCGTGGTCATGACAGAATTACCCGCGCCCTTGATGGTACGCCGTGCGGTATCATTTGGCGAAGCAGTGTATGAATCACAAATCCAGGTGGAAGACATCCAGGCTTGCCGGGTGGATGATCCGGAGGCGGCGCTAAACGCCATCGATCATCATGTTATCCCAGTATTGGTTGATCCAGACGCCAATTGCCGATACGATCTCTCCCCGGCCGTGCTTGTGGATGCAATCATGGCAAAACATAACACTGGTACACGGATCAGTGATGCCCCCTGCGTCATTGCCCTGGGGCCAGGCTTTACTGCCGGAGTTGACTGCCACGTTGTGATCGAAACCAACCGTGGGCACCACCTGGGGCGGCTGATTTATCACGGAAGTGCGCAACCAGATACCGGAGCCCCGGGTGAAATTGGTGGAAAAACCAACGACCGGATCCTGCGCTCTCCTGTTTCCGGTGTTGTCGAGAGCCGCGCCAAGATTGGCGACCAGGTGCGGGAAGGGCAACTGGTTGCCCTGGTGGACGGCCAACCAGTTTATGCGAGTATCCCCGGAATATTACGAGGCATGATTCACGATGGGGTTCGAGTACCCGCCAGGACAAAAATCGGGGATGTGGATCCGCGATGTGAGCCGGATCATTGCATGTCGATCTCCGAAAAAGCCTTTGCCATCGCCGGCGGCGTACTGGAAGCCATCCTGCGCGCCGGGATCCTACTTGCGGTCAACAAAAGCAAGCAGGCGAATTAGCAGCAGCACATAATTTCACCGCCGACCCAGTTGCGTTTTCACCTGACCAGTCACAAGGGGATCAGACTGTGCACAGGAATATGTATGAATAACCTTTATCATGAAATCGTTAATTTTCTCTCAAAACACGAATCACCGGGGTTGGCCACGGTAATCAGTCGCAACGGCTCGGCTCCTCGTTCCTCTGGCCCAAAAATGCTGATCCGCCGCGATGGAACGACGGCAGGAACGGTTGGTGATTGATCCAGATCAGGATGGCAGAGATGAACACGGCCAGGATTCCGGATGGTTTTCATTCCATACTCCTCCCTGGAGTCTATGCAACTTTCAAGTCATGAGTATGAAAGACTTTGACGCGTTTGTGTACAACCTTTGTCGTACCGGCGAAACTTACCGGTCGGCCTGTTCCGCCAGTCCTTTGGGGTCAGTCAGCAGGATGACATGTTTTTTACACTGAGCAGCCCTTCCGCCTCCAGTGTCTTCATCGCCCGGCTCAACACGTCGCGCACGGTACCCAGCCGCACCGCCATCTCGTCGAAAGTCGTCCATTCGCGCCGCGGCACCACCAGTTCGCCGTCCTGCCACACGGCATAACACAGCAGTGTGTGTTCCAGGCGCGCTTCCACGCTGCGCAGCGAAAGGGTCTCGACCAGACCAACGTAGTGCAGCACGCACGCGCTCAGGCGCCGGATCACCGCCAGCGCCAGATCGGTATGGTTTTTGACCGGCGTGAGCATGCGCTCTGCCGGCACCACCCACGCGTCCATTTTTTCAAGCGCGGTGACCGTTCCGGTGTAGGGTTTCCCTATAAAAACGGCGATATCGCTGAAAATTTCCACCTACCGCAGGAAGAGCAGGCCCTGCTCGCGGCCTTCATGCGTCATGCGCGTCGATTTGACCCAGCCGTCTTCCAGGATGTAGACAGAATCCGCCGGTTCACCCTCGAAGTAAATCACCTGCCCCGCTTCGAAGTGCTGCATGGTCGCCGCGGCCAGGAAGGCCGCCTGCGTTTCAGCGCTAAGCATGGTGAACAACGACAACTGCGAAAGGGTGCTCTTCAAGCGTGCTTGTTTATCATGCGGCGATGTGGTCAAATCGGGTACCTCCGGGAAACAGTTCTGAACTAATTTTTCGATGCAAACAGAGATCACCGCACACAATCAAAAAGGTGGAACGCTTGCGGGCAAGCGTTCCACCTGAATTTTCGCTTCCGGATTATGCCTTCAACAGGCGCATGCCGTTGATGATCACCACCAGCACCGAGATCTGGTGCACCAGCATGCCGCCGGCCATGTGCACCTGTCCCATCATCACCCCCGCCAGCAGCACACTCACCGTTAGCAGCGCGATGATCACGTTCTGGCGGATGTTGCGCAGCGTCGACTTCGACAGCGCGATGGCCTGCGAGATCTTCATCAGGTCGTCGGCCATCAGCGCGATGTCGGCGGTTTCGATGGCGATGCCCGTGCCGGCCGTGCCCATGGCGATGCCGATGTCGGCGGCCGCCAGCGCAGGAGCGTCGTTGATGCCGTCGCCAGTCATGGCCACCACGTGGCCTTCCTGCTTGAGCTGGCGGATGATGGCCAGTTTATCGTCGGGCAGCAGGTTGGCATGCACTTCGGTGATGTCAGCCTGGCTGGCGATGGCCTCTGCCGTGCGCCGGTCATCGCCGGTCAGCATCAGCACGCGCTTCACGCCGCTGCGTTTGAGTTCGCGCACCATTTCGGCGGCGTTGTCGCGCAGCGAGTCGGCGATGCCTAGGATGCCTATGGCGGCTTGATCCAGCGCAACCAGCACGGCGGTCTTCCCGTTCGATTTCAGGACCGCCAGGCGGCTCTCCGCCTCTGGCGAAACTGCCACGCCCAGAATGTTCATCAGATCCATTGTGCCCACCGCGATGCGGCTGCCCCGATATTCGGCGGTCACGCCGCGGCCGGTCAGCATCTGGAAATTCTCCGGTTCGGGCAGGGTTTCGTAACGCGAGGCCTCGGCCAAAATCGGGCGCGCCAGCGGGTGCTCGGAGAGCGTTTCGGCGATACCCGCCCAGCGCAGCACTTTGCGCTGCTCGGCATCCCAACCGCCCCTGCGGCTGTCCGCCTGTCTATCCGCGCCAGCGAGAATGGGCACCGTTTCCAGCACCTCGATATCGATCAGGCGCGGCTTGCCTTCGGTGAGCGTGCCAGTTTTATCCAGCGCCACGGCGCTGATCTTACCGGCGTTTTCAAGGTACTCACCGCCCTTGATCAGGATGCCCTTTTTGGCGGCGCGGCCGATACCCGCCACAATCGAGACCGGCGTGGAAATCACCAGCGCGCCCGGGCAGCCGATCACCAGCAACGTCAGCGAAAGCTCAATGTCACGCGTGATAATGAAGGCGCCGATGCTCAATACGATGATGAAGGGCGTGTACCAACGGGCGAAGCGCTCGATGAAGCGCTGCGTGGGCGCCTTTTCGTCCTGGGCTTCTTCGACGCGCGCGATGATGCGCGCCAGAGTGGTGTCGGCGCCGACACCGGTGGCGCGCACTTTTAGCGTGCCATTCTGGTTCAGAGTCCCGGCGTACACCGCGTCGCCGCTGCCCTTCTCTTCAGGGATCGACTCGCCGGTGATGGCGCTTTCATCGACGGCCGAAAAGCCGTCCAGCACCAGCCCATCCACCGGTACCTTGGCGCCGGGTTTGATCAACAAAATTTCATCCTGCGCCACCTCGCTGGCCAGCACTTCCACCTGCTGCCCGTCGCGCATCACCACGGCCGTGGTGGAGGCCAGGTCAAGCAGTTGGCCGAGCACCTCGCGTGTCTTGCTCAACGTGCGCGCTTCGAGGTAGGCGCCGAAAATAAACAGGAAGGTCACCGCGGCGGCCTCCCAGAATTCGCCGATGGCCAACGCACCTATAAAGGCAATGCTGACCAGCAATTCGATGCTGAAGGCTCTGTTGCGCAGGTTGGCCAGGGCACGCACAACGATATCGGCGCCTGCCACCACAGCGGCGGCGGCCAGCAGTCCGTCGGCCGTGCCTGGCTGCCCGGCTGCATAGCGTGCTGCCAGGCTGATCAGAATCAGCCCGCCGCTGAGCAGGGTCAACGCCTGCCGGCGTAATTTCGGGTCTTCAATCCAACGTTTTAGGGTGTTCATTCTCATAACGGCGGTCCTTTTCTGCAGCCTGTTTAGAACTGCGATACGCGTGCTTCGTAGCCAATGGCGCGGATGGCCTTCTCCAGGTCCTCGCCCTTCACCAGGTCAGGGTTGTGCTGGACTTCGATCTTGCCGCTGTTGAAGAATACCTTGGCGGTTTCCACGCCATCCACGGCGGTGAGGGCTTTTTCGATCTTGGCGATGCAAGAGGGGCAGGTCAATTCCTTGCTGCGTAATACGGTTTTCATTTCAAATCTCCTTTTCCATTACTTAGTATCTTTTGCTTTGTTGGTCGTAGGATACCGCAGCCGGGGACTTGCTTCCATGATCTGGATCAGATAACTGCAGGGGATTCGTAAGAAATTTATCTCAATGGAATTAAAATTACAAAAAACCTCCCGCTGCGGGTTCCGTAGCGGGAGATAAAAAAACAATTTTGCTAACTGCATGTGATCAAACTTCACCTGCCAGGTCTTCTAGCGCTTTCGGATCGCGGATGCCCACCCACTGGCGACCGCTCGTGATGATGCCGCCGGACTGAAACTGGCTCATCACCCGGCTGACGGTTTCGGGTGTTGCTGAGGTCATTTCAGCCAGATCATAGCGCGAGAGCGGCACGTCGATCAGCAGCATGTCTTCCTTCTGGCAGCCCAGCTTGCTTGCCAGCTTTTGTAACGTGATCGCGATGCGTTTTTCCACCGGCATCGAGCTGATCTGCAGCACACGCTGGTTAGCAGCGTTCAAGCGCGCCGCCATCACATCCAGCGCCTTGAGCGCCAGTTCGGAATGCTCGTCCAGGATTTGGCGGAACGAATCAGACCTGATGCCGAGCACGCAGGCGGGCGCCTGCGCTTCCGCCGAGTCGGTATAAGCCGCCGCTCCCAGCGCCGTCAGGTTACCAAAGAACTCGCCTGTCGAAAGAATATCGAGGAGCACATCGCGGCCGGCTACTGTATGTTGAAGTATTTTCACCTTGCCTTCGGCCACCACATACAACCTTTCGGCCGGATCGCCGACTGTATAAATACGCTCGCCAGGTTGGTAGCCCACCTCGATGAAACGCAGGTTGATACCCTCCAGCGTTTTGCGCGACAGTCCGGAAAAGAAAGGCAACCGACCGAGAATTCGCAAACGCAGTTCAATAGAGCATTGATGCGGTTCAGTCGTGACCAAGTTGACTGGTGATTTTCGCCTGGATTTCAAATTGAGCACCTCAAATTTTATTATACCCCGAGTGAATATGGGGGCCCTTTCATCCTAAAGTCACGAATTTCCCTTACCTTTAGCATTAACAATGAATCGAATCGGATTTCAAAAACATTTTACAAATAGGGCACTCAGAGATCAGGAGAGTAAATAAGTGAATTCTTAAGTTCATTTCAGGTACGCAGAATATCGCTAGCGATTTCAGATGTTAAGTAAACGCCAGTTCGAATTTACTATACCGATTCGAACTATAATATGTGTCCATTCTTCAGGAATTAACGAGGCACTTGATGAACTTTCTAAACCCAAAAGATACAGCATTGAAATGGGATTTTTCTGAGTGCCGGGTTCATTCGCTATGTGTAGAAAACGGGATTATCGGTGTTCAGCATGTTGAAAAGTCATGGTCAATCCCAAAGGACGCTCCTAAACCCGTGGATGAATGAAAATAAAAATAGATATCTTTGTCACCAGGGCAAAAATCGATTGTGGTGCACCTTAAATATTACACGATCAGAATTAGCATCTATGAAAGTTAATTCCGGGGAAGGAGTTTAATGGATAAAGACGTTTACTTCGGTAGCGGTAAAACGTTTATAGCACCAATCAAATGGTGTCGCTATATTGTAAATGTAAGTTACATGACTGTTGCTCTTATTATCATGGCACATCTGATTTGGTATTTCGCAGCAAGAAGTGTTCTTGTCTGGCCACCGGACATCTATTTACGATATTATATTATTCTGCCGGCTATAGGATTATTTGCTCTGGTTATTTTTACAGATCTGCTCGTTCGTTTTTCTCGATTTTCCCTTCTTCTGAAGGAAAGTCTGTCTCTTTCACTGATTATCGTCATTTCCTTTTACCTCTGTTTAACCCATAACATTGCCGAGGTTTTGCTGGGTTCTTTCATTTTACCGATTTTCGTTTCAACCATTTTCTCTAATGTAAAAATAACCCGTTGGGTGTTTTGGACAAGCAACTTTGCGGTGCTGCTGCTTGGCGTTATTCGGTATTTCACAGGGAAATTAAACAGCGATATGGTCATGCAGATATTTGTTGCGAGTTTTATGTTCCTTTGCTCGTATCTGCTGGCAAAGATTTTGATCCGATACGGTCACGATAATCTAGCGGCGCTTACGAATTTCGATAACAAACAGCAATATATGCAGGAGCAGCTAAAGCTAGATCCGTTCACCGGACTATTTAACAGAAAAACCTTTGATGACTATCTGCCCAAGCTTATGGAAGAATGCAGAAGCACCAATAAAAATCTTTCACTGGCTTTGATTGATGTAGACCATTTTAAATATATAAATGATCTCTATGGCCATGCGGCAGGAGATCGGGTGCTGCTTTATTTTTCGCAAATTCTAAAAATAATTCAGACAGAAAACATCCTCACTTTCCGGATGGGCGGAGATGAGTTTTCTGTAGTATTCAGAGACTGCAACGTAGAGGAAGCCTATAGCATCTGCGAAGAAATTCGTAATCGAATGGAGTCTTGTCCTATGCGGGCCGCCGATGAAAAACGTGTTACTTTATGCTGCGGGGTGGTCTGTATGAATCCAAAAGACGTTGATCTGGAAAAATTCACAAAGGCTGCCGATTCCGCATTGTATGCAGCTAAGAACAACGGCCGGAATCAGATCATAATTCATCATCATACATGATACTCCCGAATAAAAAATTCGAGGGGTGCCAAATGAACACTTAGACGTAAAGTTTAATTCGTGGGTTCACTGGTAAGAAAATCTGGTGAACATGCAAATAAAAAAAAGGAATACCTTACTTCAACATACTTGGTTAATGTAATTTCTCTTGCCTCAGATATTACGAAATTATTAGGTTGTATATAAAATAAAATCCCCTTATCCTCTGGTTAACAATTTCAATAATAAATTTAGGCATGTTTAAACCAAAACGACCATTGCTGGTCGTCTGGAAAACAGTAGCGGGACAGGATTCGATACCCTACGGAGCACTTACCACTGACCTCCGGGTTATGAGAGATTTTCCTGGTTTCGGAGCGTTTTTCACTCAGGCTCCGCATTTTAGCCTGGCCTGAGGGACGCTCTTCTGAAGAGGCCGGAGGATCTTTGGTTACGAGTTATTAGTTGTATGATAGCGACTTTTTATGGCAGGGTCAAGTAGTAGTTTTTTCGCGACCCGGAGGACGATGATTGGGTTTTGGTGAATGAACGTCCAAAAATCACGAACTTTTCGTCCTATCGTTCTTATGTGATTTGTTAAGATTAATCAAGATTTTTGTTGTCACAAAAGGTCAATCGTTGCGGAAAATTTTGTTCGTGGTTGATCAAAATCGTTGAATTTTTCGTAATTCGTCACTTTTCCTTAATCAGTGACGAATTACCAAGAGGGATGGACGACTTTTGCTTTGATCCGCTGTTGATCCTTCTTCAAGGTTTTATCGCGACCATTTCGAATGCGTATGTTATAATCAATAAAGAAATCATGATTATCATAATCTGGATTTCTTTGCAATCGCAGCGCCTGTGAAATTGGAGGACTTCATGTTCGTCAATCGTGTTTCTGAACTTGAACTGCTGGAAAAACGTTATGCTTCGGGTAAAGCAGAATTCTTTGTGCTTTACGGACGACGGCGGGTTGGCAAGACCGAACTCTTGGCTCGTTTTTGCGAAGGTAAGCGCTCGATTTTCTTTGTTTCAGATCTGGGTTCAGAAATATCTCTCCGGACTGCTCTTTCTGCTGCGGTTAATACAACTTTATTCGGGCCCAACCAAATGAATGCAGTTTACTCAACCTGGGAAGATCTTCTTAATGCACTTACCCAGGCTGCACAAAGCGAGCGGTTGGTGGTCGTGTTAGACGAATTCCCTTACCTGGTGACGGCGCACCCACCTCTGTCCACTATCCTCCAGCGTGTATGGGACCAGACCTTGAAGAATAGCCAGATCATGCTGATCCTCTGTGGATCCTATATCGGCATGATGGAAGAAACTGTTTTAGGTTATCAGGCACCGCTGTACGGCAGGAGGACAGCACAGTATCTGCTTGAACCTCTTCAATTTAAAGATGCCAGGCTATTTTATCCATCCTTTCCTTTAGAAGATCAAGTCCGTGCCTATGCAGTTTATGGCGGCACGCCGGCTTATCTTCACACCATCCAATCCCAGCAATCACTGAAGAATAATATTTTAGACGGTATTCTCACCCGTGGCTCGTTTCTGTATGACGAGGTGCGCTTTGTTCTGCAACAAGAGCTGCGCGAGCCGCGCAATTACTTTGCCATTTTGCAAGCTATCGCAGCCGGCAAAACCCGCTTGAATGAGATCAAACAGGCTACCGGGATTGAGGGCGCGACCGCTTACCTGGATACGTTGCAGCAGCTTCACCTGGTGGAACGCCTGGTTCCGGTGACGGAAACCCAGCCCCAGAAAAGCCGCCGCGGGATTTATCGTCTAAAGGACCAGTACCTTCGCTTCTGGTTTCGCTATGTCCACCCGAACCGCTCGCAGCTCGAACGCGGTGCTTCACAAACGATCCTGGAAAACCAGGTGCTGTCCGAAATTGACCACTTCGCCAGCCTGACGTTTGAAGAGATCTGTCAGCAATTTTTTTGGCAAGCAGGATTATCTGGGAAATTACCATTTGTCCCCGCGAATATTGCCAATTGGTGGAATGCCCACGAAGAGATCGATCTCATTGTATTAGGGGAGAAGGATGCGATCCTGGTGGAATGCAAATGGACCAGCAAACCAGTGGGGATTGATATGCTGGCAGAACTGGAGAGAAAGGCACAGCTTGTCAAGCCTGAGTTGGGAGACCGTCAAATCCGTTTTGCGCTCTGCTCTCGATCTGGATTTACCCCTCAGCTTATCAAAGACGTTGAGCAGCGGACTGATGTCATGTTATTGGATTTGCAAGATATTGTAGGGTCAGAAATCTCATAAGTACGGGGGGATTTGTTCATTTCCGCTGATATTATCCCACTCGATCGTGTAATAAATGACCCACCTCGGTGCGCGTGCAAAGCAGAGGCATTGTGGGTACTGTTGGATTGATTATAACCAGGTTTACCCATAATAAGTCTTACCTGGGCAAACTTCCTGGCAATCTTATTTTGTATCGGGAATTAACTTAAATTCTATCTTTGCGCCTAACGCTTCAGCGATCTTGGTAAGGAAGGATAAACTAGGGGCGCTGGTGCCATTTTCCAGTCTGGCGATGGAAGGCTGCCGGGTGCCGACCATTTCAGCAAGTTGGGCCTGAGTTAAACCCCTTAACATGCGGAGCCGGGCAATCTGGTAGCCGGGTTCCAATTCCTCAGCAGCAGCCAGGAAATCCGGGTCTTTAATCTTTTCAGCTTCCCAATCTTCAAATTTGGGCATAATTTTTCGATCCATATTTTTTTATATTTCAATTATAACAATTTTGTTATAATCATCGGCGGTTTTAAAAAATCATAGAAGTATTTTAAGTCATAGTGACAAAAAAGTTATTCGACTACCAGGAATTCCTGTAATGGCTTGCCTAACAATTCCTGTGCCCTGGACCGTGAGATCAAATCCTCGGCCAAAGCGCGATAAATTAACCGTTCCATCCGAGTGGGCGTTTCAGAAAGATAAGGTTTTCCTGGTTCCTGGCGATGCCAATCATTGACGCGGAACTGCTGGAATAAACGCGCTGCGGTGTTTTCAGAAATAATGGAAAGATCCTTGGCGCGGTAAATCCAGGCCTGCATACTTAAGCCGTATTTATGCTTAAGCATGTGCAGCTCGTTGATGTTGAGGTCTGTCCGGTTGGCACCGAGTTCAAAGCGAGCCGTTGCAGCCGGCACGAGGAAAGCCCCGACAAATCGATTGGCCGCCTGTTCTGGCTTGAGGTCGCTCTGAACATCCAGGATCAGGTGCCCCAGTTCATGCCCTAAATTGAATCGCTGCCGGTCGCCTGATAATTCGCCTTTGGTTACAATGACCGGATCGCCATCGGCCTTGAAAGTGCAGGCGTCAAAATGCTCAAAACCGGAGATGATCCCCACCTTGATTCCCCGGTCCTCCAGCAACTGGGCCAGGTTTTCAATTGCATCATAACCCAGATTCCAGTGGTCACGTAATTCGAGAGCGGCGGTTTCAATATCATCCAGTGAGGTCACTTTGCGCAGGGGGAGGTTTGCTGCATGTTGTTCTTCCGGGAAAAGACTTTCAACCTCGAGATAACGCTCTACCCAATCCTGGATGCGCATCTGGATGGCTTCCTGCTCTTTGACGCCCAATACAGTGTGTTTTCGATATGCTTGAAGTTGAACAGAGACCGTGCTCGGGCGAAAGAAGAAATCCACCTTGACCTTTAAAGCCTGAGACAGCCGCAGCAAAACGCCTGAGCTGGGCACGTCCTGGTCTCGCTCATATTTTGAGATTGCCATGGCGCTGACCCCAATTTCTTCCGCCAGTTTTCGTAAAGAAAAATTACCCGCTTTCCGAGCCTGTTTGATACGCCCTCCAATGGTCATGGCCGCCTCCTTTTCGCTTTCAGTTTACATAATAGCATTAAATTAATATTTTGTAAACTGTTATCTACATAAAAATGGATAAGAAAGGAAACTACTCTCCCGATTGGTTTTACTTTTTCTTTTCCGATGTGTTAATCAGTAGAGTAACTGGGATAACCTTCAGTTTTTGTGAGCAAGATGGCGGGTGGTTGAAAACGATTATTCAGCGTTTCAACGAAAAATCTTGATCTCCAAGTATTCGAACTGATTTAGTCAAAACATCAATTTCAATTACAAATACACCGTTGAGTAAATGCTTGTTCGTCCGGTAATAGTAATCAGCAAGAGTCTCTGTGTGTTTGTTATCTATATCTCTGCGCAAGACGACGAACCGGAATTTATCAGTCGAAATGTGTTGTAAATAAAAGACAGCTTCGTTAATAAATCCCATCTTCGCACTTGGAACATTGCCACCCTCAGTCCACGAATAATTCTTGCACTCGCCAATATAATTGCCATTATCTGAAACAAGATCAAATTTGTGATTCTTTGGCGGGTTGCCAATCGGTATCGGATGTTCAGTTTGGAACCCAACCAGGAAATGCTGGCCAAGTACTTCTGCTGCAATTGTTTGAAAACTCTTACCCTTAACCGTGTTCTTGCTATTTGGCTCTGGCATTATTTATTCTCCATGAGATATGGAGTTCGGCTCAAAGAGTTCCAATGAAGATATCCTGTTATCATGATGCTGTATTTTTATATAGGTGCATTATCAAAAAAACAACCTTACATCGAAGCCTGGTTTGAAGGTTTATCAAAAATTTCTTTGCATATAAACAACCCATACACAATAAATCCTCACCCCAGTTACAGAAATCCTTTCCCAATACGATGAAATTCTTCGAGATCGAAGAAAAAACGAAAAATGATCGGTCAATTGATTCCTAAAGCCTTCAAGGCAGCTGTAACTGGATCACTGTAGAAAATCGGGTCAACCCGTTCAACGATATCAGCCGATACATCAAGGAAATTTCTCTTATTCTCAATTGGAATCAATGCCTTTCTAGCTCCATTGTCCATGGCCATTTGCAATGGTTCTGCCAGAGATCGCATCGGTTTGATGTTCCCCTGAATACTAAGATCACCCAGGATTAATAAACTTGGTTGAGCAGGATGTTTCTTTAGCGCTGAGTATATTGCAATAACCAGTGCGACTCCTGCTTCACAGGGTATATGATTAACCAAAAGGTCGACAGCTTCCACATGAAAGTCGGTTGTATCAAAAGTCTGTGCGATGCCAAACGCAACTTTGTGCCCCTGAAGATAAGCAAACGCTCTCTGGATGGACTCCTTCATTGTGGGATCGGATACACCTGCCATTTTCAATTTGCCTGTACCAGGGGCGACACCAACTTCCAATCGATACAAACCAACTTTGCCTTGGTTATCGACAGAAGCGGTATAGACAGATCCTGGAGCTAATGGATCCGTGGAAATTAGATTTCGCCCACCTTCTTCAGGAACTCCTACAAATCGCTCCTGGTGATCTTCTTGATCTAGATAAGAGAAAGATGTCTGATAGTATTCGAAAGAGCCCATCTTTTTGAGTTGTTCTTTTACCCTTCGGCGGCCTTCCAAAGCAAACTCGACAAGTTCAGCCAATTCATCCTTCGTGATCTCTTTGTCGGGGTAGAGCAGCTTAGCCATACCCGCAACCGTCTTTCGTACGGCTTTGACATCACGAGCATTGAGGTGCGACCCAAGTGAGTAATGGGTGTCAATTAATTCAGTAAAATTATGCCGGCGTAATTCGCGCAAAGCTTCCGCCAAATAATCCACTACAAAGCCATAACCATCTGTGAAGTACTCTATCCGCATTTTCGGGATTTCCCACCCCGGCAAGTAATAGTGGATACGATCCAGAAAAGCCATATCTTCTCGAATGATCTCAGGCAAGGGAGTGAAAAGATGTGATGACCGCACCATCACTTCCACAGGCTGATTGGTGTTGCCGAACATGGCAATGGATGCTGTTCCAGAAAGCGCATCTCTTCCCCGGGCAAATGTCCCTGATTCGCAATACGTTTTCAACGTGGTAATCACTTCAGCCGGCATTTTCTGTAAATCGGCGACTTCGTCAAATGCCACACTATCCCATAAACCGACCAGCCCAATTTTTCCACTGGCCATGTTGTAGAACAAGTTGGCAACCGTAGTAGGCCCCGTCATTAAAATGGCATAGGGCGATAATTCTTGGAAAGCATACGATTTTCCTGTGCCCCGAGGTCCCAATTCGATCAGGTTGTAATTTTGCTCGCAGAGCGGCACCAGACGCAGCAGGAAGAGCAGTTTCAACCGGCGGTCAAAATTGGCCGGTTCCATACCCATCGTTCGGATTAACAAGTCGATCCATTCATCCGACGAAAATGCATGCCTCCCCTGACAATACTCTTTCAAGTCAAATGATGCCAGTTGAATAGGCCGTAAATCATCAATCCAAAATGGGCTGCGTTTACCAGTAGCCGTTTCATCATATTCATGCCGGATATCGATCTGTGCCCACACCCCACCCATCAAAAGGCGATCATACTTACGGATATACTCTTCTGGAATATGAATGAACTTATGCCCAAAATTGACCATCTCGGCCCAATACTTATCATCGTCGGAAAGGTAACGCACTTTCACCTTGTCGATAAAAGTATGTTTCCCCTTTTCCCTCACAAACGACTGGGCTTTATTAGCTTCATCAGGGCGTACAAAATTATCCGCTAGAGTAGAGTTAACCACCCTTAAGCCAGCCTCAATTGCAATCGGATCATCCGTCGCGCAGTATTTGCCTAGTAAATATTCCAACACAAACACCGGAACACTAGCGCCTACTTTGATTTTTCGCACCAGGTCTTTTCGCACAACTTTTCCGGCAAATACAGCGGCAGCTTTTTGATCGATTGCTTCCATTCTTCTCTCCTAAATAGCAAATGCCATTTCAATATCATTGAGTCGGCTTAACTCTACGCCAGTTTCAGCATCCAGTAAAACAACACTTACCGCAGTGTTTTTCCCTTCCGGCTCTTTTGTGATCATCAGGGTTACTGTATTAGCTTCGATGCACCGTGGATTCTCTGGATGGGCTCGTAATTGAACGTCACCAGTTGCCTCAGAAAAACCGTAGGATGCACTGATTGCTGTGGCCAGGTTATCGGTGGCAGAGCGGATCTCAACCCGCACTTTGGACGGTGTGGCTTCAAATAATCCGCTTAACTCTCCAGAAATTTGAACAGAATAGAAACGTGTAGAAATTTTCGGCGTGCCGGGCGTCAATTTCCAAACATAGTTGCCCACCCCTGCCGTTTCTTTCTTGGTTGCCTTGATGGTCAACACAGGAATGAACAACTCTTGGGGTGACAACCCTCCATGAAAATATGCGGATGTTCCACCTTTGACCTTGAAACAGGCGAAATTCCAGGGTGTTGAAATTTCAAAATCAGTTTCCCAGCCAAATTTACCAAGAGGAGCGCGCAAGGTGGCTTCATTTGCCGCACCGCCTTGACCCACCCATACCCGCCGATGCAGATCGACCGTGTTTCCACCGGGTGGATCAATTTTCATATCCACGCCGACCTCTTCGCCAAACAAATAACCATGATCCGCTGTGCAAATGATCGTCTTTACACCCAGATCACGCAGGATGCGAAACACTCGCCGTAATTCCAACAGCATATCGTCCATGATCCGCCGTGCAAGGTGAACGTTGTCCCCTTCACACAACTCATCAATTTCTTGAGAAGTGACCAGAATCAGGTCGGCTGTTTTTATCGCGTCGCGGACAGCCTTTTTAGGTGTAGGCAGCAAATCTTCAAGACGGACGTCAACTGTTTTTAGATAAGTATGACTGTTGAGAAAATTTACCCTATCTTTTCGGTCGCGAATGGGGATCCCATCCACCTCGATGGCTAATTTCCCTTCCGCAGGCGAATACAATCGCGGAGATTCTTTGGGTAATGGCAAGAGGGAAGCCATTCCGATCTCGGTGATGGTCGGGATGGAAGCAACCGCCGGTTGCAAATCGACCTCAAATTCTCCAGCCAGGGTCTGCGCCAACTCGCGCCCCATTTCATATCGCAACGCATCGACCCAGACAAAAGCCATTTTACCGGCTAATAGGGCTGATTTTAAATTCTTCTCAAAAATCTCGCGCTGCAGAAGGAACTCTGGCAAAGAGAATTGATCGTCTGTGTACGTGCGAACAAAGTGCTCTGCCAGCCGGTTACCCGTCTTCATATAGCTTTCACGCGCCTTGGCAATGAGCTGCTCCAGCAGCTTATGAACACCCGTGGTATCAAAATCGAAGTGATGAACGCGGCGTTCCATGTTGCGGTGAGCCGTATCCAACCAGCACCAGGGGTCCTCTGCTTGGGTGTAAAACCTGGCCAGATCCACAGCCTGGGCTTTGGGCGATGCCTTGAGACCTTTTTCCACTTTCTTCGCTTGGGTCAACAATCTGCCAGCCGATGCAATCAGCGCCCACTGGGTTTGCAGCTCAGAGCGCTGTTCAGGCCAAAAGGAGGACTGGCGCTCTTCAGCAAAGGAGATCCGTTTCTCATCCGGTTCATCAATCAACCCACGGGTAATTTCCTCAATCAATCGCTGTTCCAGGCTGATGAAGGTCTCAACAGCCTGCATTTGCTCTACCGTAAAAGGCTGAGACTGCACATGCAAGTCATTTTCCACCTGGCAGGCTTGGGCAGCGTAACCCTCGCAAATATCACGGCGGTTGCGCCAGGTATGCGCCAAAACCGCGCAGGCTTCCAAGGCCGCCGGCCGGGTAGCCGCCGGAGTTCCCGCCAGACCCGCCGGCAGCGGCGGGGGCATTCGAAAAGTCAACTCGCTGGCCAACACAAAGCGGGTCAATGCTTTTCGGTATTCTGCAGGAGAGAGAGATGCGGCCGGTTTAAATTCATACACCGTTTGAAGCAGCCCCACGATTTCCGGCATGGCATCTTTCGCCACTAGATCATCATCATGCGCATCGCTGGAAAGGAATGCCAGGGCCACATCCGGCGGGTTGCCGCTGCCAAAGATAAGCGAGACCACTCCTTTGCTCAGGCCGGCGCCTTGTTCAGCAAGGGTTTCCAGATCGGTCAGGCTGAGCTTACCCTCTTCTACCTGTTTTTCAATCGCCTGGGCGGCATCTTCGCCGACGACAGGCTGCAGTGCCTGGCGGGCAATATAGGCCGGGCGTGTATTGCAAGCCGGCGGAACCCCACCAGGTTTCATCACCGCGCCTGCCGATTCCAGTTCGATCAAGGCATGCTGGGTCTGCTCAAGAGCCAGCGGCACATAGACCAGCAACCGGGGCGCTTCGGGTTGGCTGAGAAAAGGCTCGGCAGCGGCGCGCAGGCTCAGAAAGCTGTCTTCGTAGGCAAGCTGCTGTGCCCCCGGCAAATCGAGCCGTCCAATCAGATCACCGTAATACCGCTGGGGGTCATACCAAACTACAATACCCGCCTCGGATAACTGGCGCTGAATAGCTTTTTGCAGGAAGTCTTGAATCACACTCATTCCGCTTTTCCGGTTGCAGAACCAATTTCTCTCAGGATAATTTTAAGGATCTCATAACTGAGGCGAACCAGTTCCTTGTCGCGCTCACCTTGAAAACCGCTCGCCATGAGTCGTTTGTCGCCATGAACCAGATTACAGCGCACCTGGTACACCAACCGCAGCAGCGCTCCCATTTTTGAGCGACTCCAGGGACCTGCCGCCACCGGATTGCATACGGTGCGTTTCTCTGGCCGGCAGGTGATGAAATGGCAGTCACTGCCATCAATGCCATCATCGATATGGAAATATTCTCGCAAATAGTGGGTGGCAGATTTAACCTCGGTTTTTGGTCTGAGAATTCCAGACGGATCTCTCTCCCCACCGATGCATTCCAGTGAAACCAGTGCATGAGCCAGTCCAGAAACCTTATCCCAAATCCCTTCGAGCTGATCCCCCATCCCAATGACTCTACGAGGCTCACTAGGATCTGCATTATTTTCATTGTAAATTCTATTAAATGTCATCCAGGTAAATGCAAATTGCATGTATTCCCGTGGCATTTCCGGTTCATGATCATTCGCAAAAAGAGTTAATTCTTCCTGCGTCTCTACAGATAAATTTAAATCGCTCATTTCACCAACCCCTTCGCTCGCAGCTGCTTGCCAATGCTCGACCACTCGTATTTGCCTTCCAGCAGCTCCTGCCAGTATTTCTTAGCCTCGCCCCAGGGCACCAGCTCCCACAGCGGGGCAATATTGAGCACCACACCATCGTTCAAATCCGGCTCCAGGCCCAGATCGGCGGCTCGGCGCAGCTTGTCGCGGAAGTCTTCCATCTCGAGCAGCAGGTCTGCCTGGCGTTCCAGTTCCTGATCCAGCTCCTTGGCCTGTTTACCGCCGGTGCCAAACGTTCCGCGCTGGGCACGTAGAGTTTTTAATTGTTCTTCCTCCAGCCGGATCTTGGGCTCGACGTATTGGGTGAGCGCTTTGAAAAGCAAGTCCTTATCCAGGCGGTGATAGTACAGCCAAAGGGCGTAATTCTTGCGGTTGGATTGCAGCAGCCAGTAGATTGGCGCTTTGCGGCGGCTCTTGGAATAGCGTTTGACGTGATCCATCCAGAACCCACCAGCGCCGGGCTTGCGGAAGTATTCGCGCAGGGTCTTGACGCCCAGTACCTGACAGGTTTCCTGCTCGACCGCCTCTCCGCGACCGGGGAAGAGCAGCTCCAACACCTCGTGCGAGCGGGTGACGATATCGTCGGGATGATCGGGGTCGTCCACCAGGATGCCATCCCAGGCGACCCGGATGGGATATTCCTCATCCGGAATGGTGGCAGGGTGGAGCTGACCGTCCTTGCCGACCACATGGTCACTCACCGTTTCGGGCAGCGTGATGGCGTCCGGCCGGGCGCGCAGCCAGGCTTCGCTGACGATCTGTCCCTTGAACGCCGGCAGACCATCGACGTTCACAAGGCTGGCAGGTGGGCAAACCGGCAGTGGATCAAATGCGCCGGGTAAATCCGGGATGAGTTCAGGATGGAGTGCAAAACGGGCATCCCAACGGCCCAGGTGCAACCCTACCAGGTAGGAGATCAGTTCTTCATTGCGTGTTTTAATAGAATCTTCGATGAACTGAACGGTGGCCAACTCATCTTCACTCGATTCTTCATCTGAGTAATCCTCATCCGTTTGACTGGATGAATATTGCATTTCGAGCGATTCTCGGATATCGCGCGCCAACTCTTTCAATTGGTCCGCATCCAGTCCCATCGATTGAGCAACCGCCAATTCGAGGTCAGGACCAAGCAGCGAAAAGCGGCTCCAATCTGTACCACTGAAACCATTATTACCGAGCATCGCTGGTATTGAGAATTCCTGATACGGTTCATACTGTATTGCAGTTGTCCTTCGTTGATTAAACTCGGACTCAATCAATTCTTTGATCCGATTAATTAAGCTCGGGGGAATTTCTGGTGTAGGGAGATTCTGGATCATACTTGCTTGAAATTTTGGTTGTCCGAAATTCTCTCCATTAAACCTAGCAATTGCGCTGGCTACTTGAGAAGCACAATACCCGATCAATGCATATTCTTTATTTATCTCAGGATAAACCTGTGCCCTTCCGGCAGTTGGAATAACACTTGAAGGAACAATGTACGGAACAATCCTCGTGGAGCGAAGCATATAACTAAATCCCGGGCGAAAATAAAACTCAAGATTTTGAGGTCTGGATCTTAATTTTCCCTTTTCGTCTGTGAAATTCTTGATCTCAGCACCATTTTCTCCCCATTTTACAACGAGAGTCAGCGGCGAAAACCAAGGTAGGGCAGAATCGGTCTTGGAGTAATAAGCCCATTGCTTCTGGTTTTCAAAATCACTTAGGCATAATTTCCGAATATCCTTTTGATTCCAAGACTGCCTTGGTGCTGGGCCAATTAATGCTGCAGGGATTTCCCAAACGTTTCTCAAAAAACGACCATCGTCGCCGGTCTGCAAACCAACCCGCACTGTCCCATAATTGCCCTCCAGTTTGGGGTATTTGGAAACCTGGCGAATGGTGCGCGTGCTGACCCAATAACAATATGGGGCACCTTCGATCCTGGCGAATTCATCGGGGTTGATGAAAAAGACATTTCCAGTCGATTGTCCTTTACTTAAGTTGGTCACAGACTGTAGGATGATATCTTGTTTATCGGAAACCATCAAACAGCGAATGAATGAACTCTCGCGGTTGGGCGGTTGGGCCGGCGAAAATGTGTAGGCGGCCGTTTCCACCATCGCTTCCAGCACTCCGGCGCCTAAATCAGCCATCACCTCAATAAAGCCTTCTTTTTGCAGAACCTGCTGGCGAAATGCGGCCTGGCTGGTCAAGAAAAACGGTGTACGGTTGGTGATCGCGCCGATTTTTCCCCTGGGTTTAGATAGTTCCAGGGTGCGTTCGACAAAATTCGCCAGCACATCGCCTTTAGTTCGCTTGTATTTCTCTTCGACATAACTTTTAGAGGGTGCGCTGGGCTCGCCAAAGGGGGGGTTCATCAAAATGACGTCATAGCGCCGGCGGCACACATCCACAAAAGCCAGCCCTTGCGCGGCGTCCCCGGCAAACAGCTTGCGGCGGTAGCCCTGGCCGTTCACCGCCCGGGCGGCATATTCCTGCAGCGCCTCCAGCACGCGCTTTTCCACCGTCTGCCAGAATTCGGCATCGCTTTTGGCAATCCCGCGCAGGTCAAAGGCCATCTGTTTGGGCCTGGGCGCTGCCGGCCAGAAGGCCAGTTGCTCGGCCTGCGGCTGGGCGTCCATCTGAGCTTTGGCTGCCTGAATAGCCTCTTCCAGTTCCTGCTCGATCTTTAGCAGCGAACCGGCCTCGCCGGCCAGCTTCATCTTCTCGAAGATGGTTTTGACCAGTTGTCCAATGAGCGGCGGTTGCAGCCCCTGGCAGAATTCCTCCAGCAGCTCCGGCTCGCCTGGCATCGGCTCGGCGCACACGATGTTGGCGCGGGTGATCCTGGGGCGCTCTTCGCGGCGCAGTCCCAGCGCCTGGTAGGTCTTTTGGGCGCGCAGCCACAGCGCCAGCGAGGCGATCTGCGTGGCGCGCAGGTCAATATCAATACCGTGCAGGTTTTGGCGCAGAATCATGCCCGGCACGCGGCGCAGGAACTCCGCTTCGCTCAGCTCACCGCGCAGGTCGGTGAAGACCTGCGGACAGTCCTGCCAGGCTTCGGCATAGATGCGCTCCAGCAGATCAAAGCAGTACAGGAGAAAATGCCCGCTGCCGCAGGCTGGGTCGAGAATCTTCAGGTCGCGCGGGTCTTTGAGCGCGCGGAAGGGGATGGTAACCGGCTCCTTGAGCAATTCCTCTGGTGTTTTTTCTATCTCAGTGTTCTCCAAGCCTCCGTGATGAACGTCTTCCCCGTCTTTCAGCCAGACTTCATTTGGGCGGCGCACCAGATAACGGCAGGTTTCAACCAGGCCGGTGTTTCCCTGGCGCATTTCATACCAGGTACGGCCAAGGGTATTATCGGTCAGGAATTCGACCACGTAGCGCGGGGTGTAGAACTGGTTGCGGAAGGCCATCTCATACGAATTGCGCGGGGCGCGGCTTTCTTTATGCGATTTATCGCGCAATTCCTTGGGGGTGAAATACTGGTACACCCAACCGATGGTCTCGTCCTCGGTCCAGATCGCTTTCAATTCCTCGGCATTGAGCAGTTCCAGCACCTGGTCGAGCACGCGCAGCGGCGGGTAGAGGCGGTCGGCGGGATCATCCGGTGCGAACAGTGCGCCCAGTTCTTCACTGAGGGCGCCGCTTAGCCAGCGCAAGAAGTGGCGATAGGCTTTTTCAGTCTCGCCAGCTTTGGCTAGCGCTTCATCTTCCGGGTGATCGGCTAAGTAGAAGAAAAAACCCTGCGATTTCACGCCCCGGCTGACTGATTCGCGGATCAAGCCGCGCGCTTCCATCAACTTATAGGCGCACAGTCGGTTGAGGTGGGTGAAGGCTACCTCGCGGATCAACTGCTCAGCGGCGTCCTTGGGTTTAAGACCGCCGGCCCGGATATGCTCCAGGTGAATGACCAACTGCTGGCGATAGCCCTGGTCTTCGGCGGAAAGGTGTCCCAATTGGGTGGCATCTTCCACCTTCCCATTGGGGAAAATACCATACTGCCCTTCCAGACGCTCGGAGATGGCGCCTTCCAACAGCTTGCGGGCGGCGGTGACGGTGTTGCGGAGTTGATTGCGAAGGGATTTATCCATAGGGGCTATTTCTCATTTGAATTTTGTTTTTTTTAATTCTGCGATTACTCTACTATGATTTTGACGCCTTCGGCCATCAGCTTAAGCAGGTGCGTCCTGATCTGCTCAACCGCCTTTTCAATTTCCTCTTCGCTCTCCAAACCATTCCCAAAGAACACAGCCAATTTCACCCGTTCAACTTTCTCCTTGGGCGCGGTCAATTCCTGCAGCCGCACCAGCGCCTGGGTTTTCAGCCCATCGAGCGCAGCCAGGTCCGATTCCATCTGGCTGACGGTTGCGTTGCATTGGCGGCAGGTGCCGCCGTGCGCCACCAGATCCAGTTCGGCGCAGGCCCGGCTGCTTAATGGCCCGATCAAAGCCACCTGGGCTTCGCGGCTCAATTGAGCCCATTCCGGCCGGGCAGCCACTGCCTCAACGGCATTCTGGTAGGCTTGGGTGCGGTTGGTGTGCAGCTCAGTGTAGAGCTCGGCATACGCTTTTGACAGCGGTTTAAGGTGGGCGCGCAGATCATCCAGGACGGTATAAAAATTCGCACTGGCGAGTGCTTCGCGAAGTTGATGGGCATGCTCACTCAACACCCCATCCATGCCGTGCGATTCCAGAACCGGCCACACCCTCGAGGACACCTGGCGGGCGTTTTTGAGCAGTTCCAGGTTTTTGTCGGTTGTCGCAGCACGGATTTTCTGCATCGTGCTGCAGGATTCTTTCAGGGTTGCGCCTTCCCCTACCAGGACGCGGATACAGTCCTCCGCTGCGCTATCGATGATGGCTTGAAGACTTGTACGGTATTCCGATATCCAATCCAATACCGGCAAACCATTAGCTTTGGCTTCGGCTTCCACCGGCAAAATATCCTGCATCTCCCTGGTAGCCCATTTTTTCAACGCGGCCGCAATGGCCCCTTTTTCTACTTCAACCGTTGTACCCACCAGGTCTTCGTATGCTTCAACCGCCTGAGTGAGCGTCTTCAGATCAATCATGCGCGCCGGGGTGAACAACGCATTGCGGAAAACCGGGTTGTTGACAAACGGCGTCCGGCTGCGGGCATCCTGGTAAGAATCGAAACGCTGCCCGCCCGAGGTGACCTCGATAGCGCCGGCACGGAATAACACCGCCAATACCAGACGCAGCATATCGGTATCCCAACCGTAACCAAGCCCGCCAAAATGCGTTTCCAGGTGTTTGCCGGTGCGCGTCTCCTTATTGCCGTATGAGAATTCGCGGTTCAGGTAATCCAGTACCTCGCGGGCAATATCTGTAGAGATGTTAGGAATATATTTCGCGCCGTCCTTGATCACCAGGTTCAAACCCTGCGCACCGCTATAGAATACTTGAGACAGCCCATTCAAATTGGCCGCTTTAAGGACCTCCTCGGCTTCATTACCTTTTAAAGCGCGGGCACCCATCTCGAGCTTTGGATACAAATCAGGGACAAAGGCATCCAAGAACTTCTTGATAATCTCGGGCAGTCCTTTGCCCAGGGTGGATCCGTCCTTGGAAACCCCGCGGAACAAACCGCTGCCGGTTTCCACTGCCAGCCCAACCTTTTCGACCAGGCGCAGGAGCAGCCTTGAGACTTCTTGCTTTTCAGATGAAAGACAGGCGGCTTCCTCATTGGTTATCTTGTTTTGCGCCTGGAGCTGACTATATTTCTTGACCATTTCACGGGAAGCAAACAGGTTGGCAACCAGCGTATCAATTTCAGGGGTCAAGGCAAACACCCAGTACAAGTCATTCTGGTGGGCTGGCTGGCGACTTTCTTCGCGTGTTTCATCCAATTTCTTTGTCAACAACGAGGGGTCCTCCGCCACTCTCAGGGAGATGGGGACCTGACCGTCGTCGCCAACGAGAATGCCATTGACTGAAATGCCCACGCGGAAATTGCGCAAGTCACGGAAGCGGTAGGTTTTTAATTTGGGTTCGCTAAAAATCGCAAGCAGGGTTTCCCGTTCAATTTCATGACGGTCTTTTGGTTTCGGTTCAAAACCACGCCGTTCGGTTTCCCAATTCTTTTCCTGGGCAGTCTGAAGCTTCCACCCGGATTCGGTGTTGCGTACGAATTGAGCATCACGCAGCCGATTTAAGGCATTTTCCACTGCAACCACCGGAGCAGGTTGGTGAACATCTTCAACCAGGCAGGCTGCTATATTTGTTTCAGTCCGCGGCAGATCACGTACGAATTCGAGAAGACACAATGCCTTGGCAACACGAATCGCCATTGGATCAGCCTCGCTGCCATTGCCAAATCTTTGGGAGATGTCGTAAATATCTTTTTGCTTTTCGGTAGATAGATTGCCTTCCACCAATTCATAAATTCTGTCCAAGGTGACCAGTCGGCCCAGCGGTTGATCTGCCATGGCCGTTCGCGGAGAAACCAACATCTCGTGAGCCTGCTTGATGATTGTGCGGTTGCTGCCCCCCAGGTGTTTTGGCGCGCCTGGCTGCAGGCGAATACCCGACATGATATCGATCGAGAGTTCAATATAATGCGGCGGATAAGGATAGAACTGTACGAAGTCTTTTTCAGTCAACGCACTTTTCCGGCTGGTCCGTTCAAGACGAAGGGCAATATTTAATTGGCCTTCATTGTTTTTGAACAGCTCTTTCAATTTTGGCTCTGAGCCCGGCTTTTTTGCCAAAACACGTTTTGTGGCTACTTCCTGAATATCAGCAGGAGATAGATCGATTTCAAATTTAAAGCGGTCACGCACCTTGGCCAGGAGGACTTTCTTATCGTCACCCATTGCGGAAGTGACTTCGTCCAATTTCTCCTGGGCGGTAACGATCACCCAAACTGGAGAAGATATTTGACGTGACTTCATCAAGTTTTTGGATTCGGTGCCAAAAAGCTCAACTACACGTCTCAAGTCTTCCAGACGTTCCTGGTTATAGGCGACATATTGTCCAACCTCGTCCACGACAAAAAGAATCGACTTGCCTGGACACCTACGGGAAGCAAGGTCAAAAGTCCGTTTAACCAATACGGCTGGAGTTACCTGAACCCGGTTTTGCGCCATGGATTGCGCAAAGGATTCAACCGTAGGATAGGTGCTGGCATCCATTTCATGCAAGATGACACCCGCCCGATTCCAGACCTGTGTACTGGTCCGTCCACGCTGGGTCCACGAGCCTTTACCAGCCTTATCTAGTGAAGCATAACGTTCATCATAGCGTTGGATGAACTCGTCCAGCTTGCCTTCATTTTCAAGCGAGATTTCAAGCTCAGCCAGGTCAAAATCCTCTGCATAACCCAGATAGCGCAATAAAACCCGATAAAAGAAGGATGAAATACTTTGTGCGCCAGTTCCAGTTTGAGCACGATCCGACTGGATATCAAACATGATGACGTCCATTGGATATTGGACGTTGATCAGATCAATCCACTCATCAATTTTTGGATCCTTTATCTGAGCTTTGAATAATTCGCTTGCAGAATGCCCCAAAACATTTCGGTTCGCAAGAACATAACCCAAGTTTTTCGCAAAAGAAGATTTACCAGAGCCAAAGAAACCCGAGACCCAAACCCCGATACCTTCGTGTGGCTCGGATGGATAATCCGCAATGGCTTTAAGCAGGGTGCGATACTGTTCTTTGATCCGCTCAGTGGCCACGTACTCAGTTATTTCATAGTAGACGGTTTGCTCGTCTGTCTGGTCTACTTTGATGATCTCTTCAATCCGTTGGTTTAAATCACGAGCGAGAATTTCACGAATGATCATAGTTTAGCTCCGTGCTGATTATCCATAGATTTTCACCCGGTAGTTTCCGAGTGAATCGCGGTCTTTCATTCCCATAAATCGTAAGCCGGTTGCCCCCTCGAGAGAACCGGGATAAAACAAAATAGCTGGAACCTGCGTTTGTCCTTGCATCTCGTCCAAAAGTTTAGAAAGATGATAAATCGCTGGTGACAACGATGCCGCCCGTGTAAGAAATACGATTGTTTTTTTCGGGTCGAATGCATTCATTTTTTCTGCCAAATGCTTTGGCAAAAGAAACCAATTTTCATCCGATAAATAGGTTGTAATTTGCGCTTGGGCTTTTTCAAACCCCTGGCGGCGCTCGAGTTCAACAATCGCATCTAACCCTTCGGCGGATTCGATGATTTCCCATAATAACTGGGCCAATGAAATTGTGACCACCTCTTTTCCAGCACTCTTCAGGCGTGTGGATAAGAAACGCACCTCTCGACGAAGAATCCATTCTTCCTGAGGATCATATCGCAGGATCGCAAACGGAAGATCGTGATAAACACTGATCCGGGGAGGATCTGCTTTCAGGTCGTTTTCCAGCAGATCAATACGTTCTTTGAGAGATAACACGCGCGTACTCCTCCAAATTGGCTGCGGGGAACGTCAGGCGAGTTACTGTCCCTGCTACATGATATTCCAGCAAGTGAAGCTGGTGAGCCTCCATCAGAAAACGTTCAACTGCTCTCTCCGATAGTAAGAACAGCTTCCAGTCTGGGTGATGAATAAGTCGTTCACCAGATGCAACCTCCTGGAATATATAAAAAGCAATAAACGCAAATGCTTCAACTGGCAAGTAGAATGGAGCTATCCTTTTTGTTTTTACCCCTTCTAAAAGTCCAAAGTCACGTAGAGTGCTTAATAGTTCTTGTGCAGAACGAAGGATTGTTTTTTCTGACCACGCCGTGATGGTCTGTTTGTTTTCTATCAATTCATTTATCCAATCAATCATCATCTCCGGTGTTATCTCTTCGAAACCTTGCTCTCTCTTGGATACCAAGAAACAAGTTACGGCATCATAGAGCAAACGATCATTCTTGGCTGAAAAGTAGAATAGAACCCGGTCAAGCATTTGAGATAACGCAGGTTTGACCATCAGAAGAAGCAGACTGTCAATCAAAGCTGGATCATCCAAATAGCGTTGACGGAAAACGACTAGAATATCCTCAATCCTAGAACGTGTTGCTTTTCCAAAAATATTCTGACTTTGTAAACGAGAAAAATTTAACTTCACCGTCTGGGAAATATCCCAGTTGGCAAACAATGTTTTCGTATCATCAATCAGAGCTCCAGCTTTAATAATTTTACTGGTATAAAGCTCAGTCTTTGTGTTGTTCACACGCCTCCTAATGATAAATAATATGCAAGCTTTTTAGAATTTAGTAATAAGTCGTGCTTCTCATGGCTACACTAATAAGCAAAGGCGATGATAAGTTTCAAGTAACATTTTCCTTCTCGAATACAATGAGGTCCCCCACCTGGCAATCAAAGTACTCGCATAAGGTTTTTATCACCGGTGCATCATATCGCGTCACCTGGTTGTTTGCCCAGGAATTCAGCGTGGACCAGGCAATGCCCGTCTCGCGCTGCACGTCCATCAGCGCGATGTTTTGCTGCTGCTTGGTTGCCTTTTGTGCCAGTAAAATACGAAAATGATTGACAATTTTTCCGGGCATGAGCCACCTCGTGTGGGGATCTTCTATAATCATAGATGAGGTCACGAAAAATGTCAACGAAAATGGAGTACAAGTCGACAATAATCAATTTTAAATAATTACTTTGGAAATCCGGATTTTTTAGTCCTGACGGTACGATCGTAAATAACTGGGTGCGTAAATATTAAATTCAAAGAGCTGATTTCGGAGCATATGGGAATATCCATACTTTCAGCGATTACATCTTTCACTCCTTAAAGTCTTTCCCCTGATATTATCTGGCAGGAGAAAAGTGAAGATCTCCAAATATAATTAGAGGATGGTCACCGAAAACACACTCAAAATCACTCTCGATACCTGGATTATTTCCGACACCCATTTCTTCCATGAGAATATCGGAAGGTATTGTAGCCGCCCTGAAAACTGGCAGGAATTGATCATCAAGAATTGGAATGATCTGATTTCCCCAGACGAAATTGTTCTGCACCTGGGTGACTTTGCATTAGGCAACAAAACCAATTTTGACCTCCTGACTGGTATGTTAAGGGGCAGATTATTTTTGATCCAAGGTAACCATGACCGGATCAGCAAATCTTATTGTGAAACTCGTGGCGTAACCTTGGTAAAAAACTCCTTGAACGTCCAGATATCCGATCAGATGAAACTGATTTTTTCACATCGCCCGATCGTTCCTCTTGAAGATGGTTGGATCAATCTACATGGTCATATCCATAATGTCCCACCGCCGCCTGAAGGTTCCAATCTGGGACCGAACCATATTAATATGAGTGTTGAGGTCAGGGAGTATCGTCCCTGGCGGTTGGGTTATATTCTCAAAACCATCAAAAACCATCCAACAGAGAACGATGTGTCACTCCGTTGACCTGTTCCCCCTTAAGACTCTAGGGGATCGAAGTGGATGGAACAAAGTGCACACCGTTCCCATGGGTCAAGATAGTATTTCCTTGCACAAAAAAATATGCCGATTTATTTGTGCAAATATTTCCAGTCTCTCATCTGCAAGACTCTCCATTTGACCTATGTGTGGTGGTGCAATTTATGCCCATTTAGAGTTAAGTTTTCGGGATAGAGAAGTCATTCCAGGTCAAATGGTATTTCCATATCCCTTTACGGTAAAAGGCGCTTCAGCGCTCTTCCTGTTCAATCAACGTCTGCGGAAAGGTCTGCGTCAACGTCTGCGGCGTGTCAACAAGGCGTCTGCGGCACGTCAGCAAGGACGCAGACCATACTTTTTTGTCGATATTTTGATTTTGTCTTTTCCCGGACTTTGATATCATCAGCCAAACAATAGGATACGTCACCCGGATTTTTAGGTCATTTAACCTTCAGGTCAGTTAACCTAAATAGCAGGGGAGATGCAATAATTCTCTATTGCTGGACGATCCTTCACTTTCACTGTATGATTAACTTGTAGTAAATCGAATTTTGTGAGTAGTCCGTGAAACTCGATCAATCCCGATTGGAATATTACATTACTCCCGAACAGGCAGCCAAACAGCTTGGGTTGGATTTGGATTCCATATATCAGTTGGCAGATGAGGGAAAACTTCAGGCAGCCGTGATGACCGATGGAAGTATTGGCATCAGTCAAATCAGCGTCAACAATCTGCTGCCCAAGGAAGCATTACCTGAGTACCAGCTCAACGCCGGCCTGAAAGGCGTTCCGATCAGCATCAATGAAGCCGGCCGGAAATACAAGCTCAACACCTCCACACTAACGCGCTGGATGCAGCGAGGGCTGATCCACCAATTGGGCAAAGAGGGTCGAAAGACACTGCTGGATGAAGCGGATGTGGCTTACTGCGCCAGAGTCTATCGCCAAAACAGTGGTCAGGGGAAATGGGCATTTGATGATTCAGGTCGTCCATATAAAAAGTGATCCCCCAAACAAATACTACAAGATATTGATTAACTTGGAGTAATATGCTACAATAAATTCAACCGATGAGGTTGATTTTTTTACTTCAATTTACTCCAAGTTGGCTTTCATCTTGTAGAAAAAAGGAGATTGCATGACAGAAACAATGAATTTTGGACTTGATCTGGGAATGGGAGCGCTCAAGCTGCACGGGAATCAGCAGAGCATTCAATTGATCTCTCAGGTCGCAGTCAATAATGGCCCGCTGGTAGGGCGCATGCTGGGGTTGGGCAGTTCCCGCCTGCCGCTGCGGATCACTTTGCCGTCGGGAAGCACGTTCTTTGTCGATAGTGGAGCACACGACAGTGGACGGCCAGTTGAGAATCTGAGTATGGACCGTTTTGCCGGTTCACCAGAAATGCTGGCGCTTTTCTATGGGGCATTCACCCGCCTGATTCAGCGGTCGGGTCACATTTCTCAGCCGGTCAGCATCACCTGTGGTTTACCGTTGGATACCCTCTCCGGGGAGGAAGCGCGAACCACGGTGGAGAGCATTCAGCGTTGGATGAAGGCAGATCACACCTGGAAAGCCAATGACCAGGAATATCACCTGAATGTGACCGAGGTTCGGGTTACTTCTCAGCCGGCTGGCGCACTGTTTGATTATGTGCTGGATGATGAAGGTAAGATCGTTCCTGAACGGCGCAGCGCATACACCCAGGAGGTCGGGATTGTATCCATCGGCATGAACACCACCGAATTGCTGGTTGTGCGCGAAAAAGTTCCGGTTCAACGATTTACGGGTGCTTCAACCACCGGTGTACGCCGGCTTTTGGAGCTGGTCAACGGTCAACAGCTTTACTCCCTGGGTGAATTGGACACGCTCCTACGCGCCAATAAACTTGATATTTCACAGGCACTACCCATCTGGGAGCGTGAGGTCACTGGAGAGATTGAAAAGCGGTGGGGCAAAGCCTGGCGGCGTTTCACAGCCGTCATCCTGGTAGGCGGTGGGGCGATCCTACTCAAGAACTCATTGCCTTATTTCTTCAACGGTAAAGGCATATTGGCGGATGATCCTGTTCAATCAATTGCGAGGGGTTTATGGAAACTATCGCTATTTCAGAACCACAATCGAAAAAACTAAGCATGGGTTCAAAGCGTGGTCGCCCAAAGCTGGATTGCAAGGTTCATCAGATTCGTTTTACACTAAGTCTCCGAGTAGGGGAAGATGATGATCTGCTCTTCTTCTTTTCCGATATTCCTGAACGGAGGCGAGCTGCAGCCTTGAAAGCCGCTTTACGAGCGGGGGGTATTTCACGTAAAGCCGGATCCGTCTCAATCACGGATGATCTTGATATGACCATTCAGGGTCTGGTTTTTGGATAATCATTTTTCTGGAGGAAGACATGTTTCTGGTGAAGGGATTGCATGGGATTTTCAATATTTTCAAAAACACTTTGCTTCTGTTGGTGATCGCAACCATCCTGTTTATCGCTTATCGGGGCAATCAGCCGATGAGCGTTCCTCAGGCACCACAAGGTATAACCTATTTCGAATTCATGGCAGATCGGATCGATGCTGCGAAAACGGTCAAACCGTCTCAATGCGGATGGGGAATGATGCTGTCACTGGCTGCACTTGGGCCAATCTATTCAGTAGTGTACACAACGGTTGCGGTCAATCCAGATAGTACATTGGCCAAGGGAACCGCTCCGGACCCGGATATTGCGCGGGATGTTGCCGGCGCAGCCTGGTATGAAATCCCGGATATCTGGTGGAAAACGGTTGAGCGATTATCCTGGACGATGCTGGGTAAACCTGCCTCGTATGGTTGTCAGTTCCGACCTGTCCAAATCGCTGAACATACGAATTAACATGACCACCTTGGATCATGCCTGATTTATTTGTAGAATAAAAATGTAATCGTTTCGGGTCGCTGATCTCCTTGGACATCAATCAAATCGTAGGAGCGGCCGCATAACAAAGAACTTTGTTATGCCGGTCGCTTTTCGTTTTCTCTAGCGACCTTCTTATTGAAGTAAAGAGTAAATATCAAACCATTTGGAGCCTTTGATGCCAGATCCCATTCCGCCCAGTGATGTTGATGCCGAACAGGCTTTGCTCGGTTCGATCATGATTGCACCATACCTATTTGTAGATTTGGTCACCATTGTAAAAGCGGAATATTTTTATCGCAACTCACACCGCTGGATCTGGGAAGCGATGAATCAGCTGTTGGAATCTGAGCAACAGATCGATCATGTCACCTTGTGTAATGCTTTGAATACCAGCGGAAAACTAAAGGAAATTGGCGGGCCGGCATATATCATGGGCTTACTCAATGCAACTCCGACTTCCATGCACGCCGAGTCTTACGCGATGATCGTGCGTGAAAAAGCATTTAAGCGAAAAGCGTTGGAGGTCGCTACAAACCTTGCGCAAAATGCTATTCAAGATAAACCGCTTTCTGATGCTCTGCAGCAAATGGAGGAATTCTTTGTCACCTCATCCGCCTTGTCGGGAGTCACGGAGCGAATGGTTATGACCGCAGAAAAATTGTGTTTGTCGGAGATAGGCGAATTGACCTGGATTCTCAAAGACTGGATTATGGCCGGTGGAATCAACTTGATCGCTGGAATGCCGGCAGCGGGAAAGAGTTTTCTCGCTCTGGACCTGGCAATTGGCATGGCTTCTTCTGGACTGGCGTGGGATAACCAACCGGTAACCCAGGCCAAAGTGCTGTATCACTTCCTGGATGGCAGCTATCGGGGTATGCGCTCGCGTGTTCTTAAATTGTGCCACGCGCGGGGCATTCAACCGCCAGCGAACCTGATTTTCGACTTTTCTCCTCTTAACCTGAAAGTCACTTCGGAAGTGCTGGCATTACGCCAGCGTATTCATCGATTGGATGCCTCAGTCGTTATTTTTGATGTCATGGCCAAGTTTATGCCTGGCGCAGATGAAAATTCAGTCGCGGAAATATCACCAATGATGAACACCCTGCGTGAAATTGCCAATCAGACCGGTACAACTTTCATTCTGATTCATCACCTCAATAAAGGTGGAAACACCGATCTTTCCTATCGCGTTCGGGGCTCCTCTGATATTTTAGGGTCTGTCGATACCGCCATTGTGGTTACCCACGAAAACCAGCATTCGGCACACTCGATGCGAACGATCATTCCACAAAAGGTGCGTGAATCCCTGCCACCCGCGCAGTTGCAGTTCCAAATTGAATCGACCGAAGAGAGCATCGCTCTTCGATTTTCTGAAGCGAATGCTTCTGAACTGCTGCGCGCTCCTGGTCAGGCGGAATTGATCTTTGCAGGTATCCTGGAATATCTACAGAGTGTACCGGCGCAGGAATTCAAGAAGAACGAGCTCATCTCAGCCCTGCAAATTAGCAGCAGTGCCAGGACGATAGACCGGGTATTTTCAAAACTCAATAATGATCCGCGAATCAGAGTTACAAAACGAGGATCTTTCAACACCTATCAGTGGGAAGAGGATACGCCAGCCACGCCATACCCTTAAGGGGTTGGCGTGGCTGGCGTATGTTTATTCGATGCAAAGTCTAAAAAAATTACAAAGGAGAAGAATGTCAGAAAACCAAAATACTTCAAATTGCCGGATTTCCAGGAATGTCCTGATCAAAGCACCCGGTTTGCTGCCCATGCTCTACACACCGCGGGAAATCGCTGAAGACCTGGACGTTCCTGAAACCACCTTGCGAGATTGGCTCAACCATGGCGCGCCACACAGCCGGGACGAATCCAATCATATCTGGATCGACGGCAAGCAATTTTCCACCTGGGTTGAAAGTCAACGGAACGCTAAAAAGAAACCAACTCATCCGCTTCAAGCGGGGGAGAGCTTTTGTATGCGCTGCAATGCCATCGTTAAAATCCAGAATTCGGAAATTCGCCCAGTCAAAGGCCACCTGAGCCATCTGAAAGGCAAATGTCCCATCTGCGGCGGGATTGTTAATCGCGGGATTTGGAATGCTGGATCGGCAGAACTACCTCAAGGTTAAGTTGTTCCTGAAATATTCACGTGTAGTTCATGGGCGTTCTTCGCTTCAGATCTCTAATGATTTCGAGCATCTTAAAGCGCTGCTTCTCTGGGCTGGTTCACAACCGCTCCGTTCAGCGCACGCTTTCAACACCAGTCTTTCTGATTTCCTTTTTCAGAACATTGAAAAAAGATTGGATCAGGCAGAATTACAGAGCATCTTGAATACCAACCAGCGATTCCTCTTGTGGGTGAAAGCCATGTTCCCGGTTGAGTTTCAGAATATCCGGCTGAGCTGGATTATGAAAATTTCAGCAATCTCGGAAGGAAAGGAGGTGATTATTTGAAAAAACGACCGATTATCATTACCACGACCAACGCCATCACAATCCCCAAAAAGGTTCGTAACCTGTTGGATTTACAACCTGGTGACTGCCTGGATTATGAAGTCATGGCAAA
>Ga0208196_1000718_pt1 | contig 40920 bp, 33 predicted proteins | sample AD_JPNNA7_MetaG_FD_184443 | JGI IMG/M metagenome (GOLD analysis project Ga0208196, IMG submission 184443) | Active sludge microbial communities of municipal wastewater-treating anaerobic digesters from Japan - AD_JPNNA7_MetaG (SPAdes) (version 2) | ecosystem: Engineered > Bioreactor > Anaerobic...
GTAAGAGAATCAAAAGAAAACAATACTTATGAAATATATTTTTGCAATCAATTAATAAGAACTATAACTTTATAAAAATGTATACCATGTCTATAGCCCCTTGTATACCAAGTCTATTGTCCATACAAGGCGGAGAGAGGGGGATTCGAACCCCCGGTCCGCCGGTAAGCGGACACACGCTCTCCAGGCGTGCCAGTTAAACCACTCCTGCATCTCTCCTTTTTATATATATTAACATTCCCTAATGTAAAATCGGAAATAACTGCAGCAAAATAAGGAAAAAATTGCCAATATTTTTATTCCGTCGGGCTATTTGTTATTAAATCATCATTATTCGCACGATTTCTGAAGTTAGAACGATGCGGTTTTGAATAACATATTTTACCTTATGTAACACACTACTTAAGTAAGTCTGTTTATTGGAAACCAGTTATAAAAATGCGGATAATTTTTATATCGGTTCATCGAGTCGGAAAAGTTTAATTGCATTTTGTGTTGTTATTTCAGCGGTTTCATCAGTTGTAAGGCCAAGGAGTTCAGAAAGTTTATTATTAATATAATAGAGCATCGAACTATCATTTCTTTTTCCCCTGAAAGGTTCAGGTGTAAGATAAGGAGAGTCGGTTTCAAGAACAAGGAAGGAGATATCTGTTTCTCTGACGACTTTTTGCAGGGATGAATTTTTAAATGTCAACACTCCGCCAATACCTAGCAGAAAACCCCTGTCGCAGGCTTTGCAGGCTTCTTCGCTACCTCCCGAAAAGGCATGAAAAACGCCCTTAAGTCCTGTGCCTTTGAATTCGTCAATAATGAGAAATACTTCAGGGAAGGCGTTCCTTGTATGGATTACTGCCGGAAGTCCGGTTTCAAGTGCAAGAGCCAACTGTTTACGGAAAGCTGAAATCTGTTCACTTATATGGGTTTTGTCCCTGTAGAAATCAAGGCCTATTTCACCTATTGCCACGAAATGATGACGGCCTATCAAGGATTTCATTTTTACGAGTTGATTTTCGAAGTCATTTTTTACCGACAAAGGGTGTAAGCCTATCATAGGGTAACAAATACCTTTATAACGTTCAACCGCAGATAACATAGGCGATATTGATTCTGTGTCAATATTCGGCATCAGAAGTTTTGTTACGCTATTTTTGAGAGATTTTTCTATAACATCATCCCTGTCCATATCAAATTCGGGCAAATAAATATGTGTATGAGTATCAATTAGATTCATAGTTTAAAATAACAAAAATGTATTTTTATTATTGGTTTTAAATTCTTCCATGGTTGACGATATTGCGGCATATTGGTTTTTATTTAACTTATAATTTTATAAATATTTCCGGGGCAACATTTTATCAGGCCGTTGAATTCCATTTCCAGCAATATAGCAGAAAGTTTATTAACTGCAGTATTTGTTCCTCTGCAAATCTGGTCAATATTAAGTTCTCCCTCCTTGTTTAGTAGTTCATATATCATTTTCTCTTCTACGGTCAAATCGTTAAAAAGAGAACGCTGGACTGGTTGTTTTAATATATCTGGCTGCCAGTTAAGGAAATATTCGATATCTTCATGTCTTTCGACAAGTGCCGCTTTGTTTTTTTTGATTAAATTATTACAACCGGCCGACCAGATATCATCAATACGACCAGGCACTGCAAATACATCTCTGTTATAGGAGTTTGCTATATCGGCTGTTATCAGTGCTCCGCCTGTTATGGCTGATTCCACTATAAGTGTAGCATCTGAAATGCCTGCAATTATGCGGTTTCTCTTTATAAAGTTGTTTCTTTCTGGTAGTTCGTCCGATTGAAAATCAGTAAGTAAACCTCCGTTTTCGACCATAGCATTTGCTATTGCACGGTGAACAGAAGGGTATGTTGTTTTAAAACCATGGCCAAGGACGCCAATTGTAGGAAGTTTATTAGCCATAGCGCTTTTGTGGGCGGTGATGTCTATTCCATAAGCAAGTCCGCTGACGATGATAAGTTCGGGGTTGTTTGCTGCCAGGCCGGTTATTATTTTTTCGCAAATTTCCTTTCCTCTTGAAGTGGCATTTCTGGTTCCGACAATGCTCAGAATTCTTGGAGCATTGAGGTTGCAATTACCTTTAAAATAGAACAGCACCGGTGAATCATCACATTGCCTCAGACGATATGGGTAATCACTATCGAGGTAGAAAAATGTTTTGATACCATTTTTTTCAACATAATCGGCCTCTTTTTCAGCGATTTTCATATATGATTTTTCACATATATATTTTGCAAGTGAAGAACCGATACCCGGGATTTTTATCAGGGAGCGATATGGTTCGTTAAAAATGGCTTCCACACTGCCTATATGGGAAACAAGTTTGCGCGCATTTATGTCGCCCACATGTGGAATAAGGCTTAGAGCGATCTTATAGATCAGAGGGACTTCTAACATTGCACAAGGAATTGAGACATAGAACAAAGATAATAAAAAAAGGAAAATCAAAAATATGATTTTCCTTTAGACAGTACAATGATAATAAGGGGTTGATTTATATTATGCCCATATCGAGCATAGCGTTTGCTACTCTAAGGAAGCCTGCCACATTTGCACCTTTAACGTAGTCGACATATCCGTCGGGGCGTTTGCCATATTTAGCGCACTGAGAATGAATATTACGCATTATTTCATGCAGACGGTTGTCCACTTCATTTCTGCTCCAGCTTAATTTCATCGCATTCTGAGACATTTCGAGACCCGATGTTGCAACGCCGCCTGCATTAGCGGCTTTTCCCGGAGCGAATAACAATCCGTTTTTCTGTAATATTTCCACAGCTTCATAAGTGCATGGCATATTTGCTCCCTCGCATACGCAGATACATCCGTTTCTTATCAGGTTTTCAGCATCATGAACATCGAGTTCATTTTGTATTGCGCAAGGTAATGCAATGTCAACCGGTACTTCCCATGGGCGTTTACCAGGATGGAATTCGGCAGATTTAAATTCTGTTGCAAAGGGGCTTACTATATCATTATTTGAAGCCCGAAGTTGAAGCATGTATTCTATTTTTTTGCCTGAGATTCCATCTGGATCATATATATAACCGTCGGGGCCTGATATAGTGACCACTTTCGCACCAAGTTCAGTTGCCTTAAGGGCGGCTCCCCAGGCTACATTACCAAAGCCCGATATTGCAACTTTTTTTCCTGCGAATGACTGACCGCGAGTTGCAAGCATTTCACTGGCAAAATATACACATCCGAAGCCTGTTGCTTCTGGCCTGATATGAGAACCTCCCCAGTTAATGTCCTTTCCAGTTAAAACTCCAGAGTGTTCGCTTTTAATCCTCTTGTACATCCCGTAAAGAAATCCAATTTCGCGAGTTCCGACTCCTATATCACCGGCTGGGACATCAATTTCAGGGCCTATATATCTCCATAGTTCAAGCATGAATGATTGACAAAAACGCATCACTTCAGCATTGGATTTTCCTTTAGGATCAAAGTCAGAGCCACCTTTTGCCCCACCTAACGCAAGTGTTGTCAATGAATTTTTAAATATCTGTTCAAAGCCAAGGAACTTCATAATTGAAAGATTAACACTGGGGTGGAACCTCAAACCTCCTTTATAAGGTCCTAATGCATTGTTGAATTGCACTCTATATCCTAAGTTTATTTGAATTTCTCCCTTGTCGTCAATCCATGGAACTTTGAAAATGATAACTCTATCCGGTTCAACTATTCTTTCAATAATTTTTGCAGATTCGAATTGAGGATTTTCATTATAAACATCTACAATTGATTTCAGAACTTCCTTTACAGCCTGTAAATATTCAACCTCAGTAGAATGTTTCTTTTCGAGGTTAGTCATGATTTTGTTAATGTCCATATTAAGAATTTTTAATTGAAATAAGCATTTTTTTTACAGGGGTGCAAAGATGTAATTTATAGTTCATTTTTACAATGATTTTAATCATATTTTTTCATTTATTAAGATCGGCAGGAGCATACTGATTAAGTGAATAAAGAATTTTATTTCTTTCTTCTTTTTTCATGGGTCTGATATTAACAGTAGGATACTCGGCTATTCCTCCTTTTACATGCTGAAGCAAGGTAATATTTTGAATTAGTCCGAAAAGCTTCTTCTCATATCGAAATCCTGCATATAAGCGTTTGTCAATTTCGATTGAATTTTTCTTTCCCCCGATAAAACCTGCTGTAAAATATCTGAATATTATTTTTTCGCCTTCATCCGAATAGTAAATATACTGGTAACTCAGAAACATAGGATAAAGCAGGTAAGTAAGGTATAAACCCGTTAAGATAATAGTAAACCAGGTATCTGTTAATCCAAGGATAGGAAATTTAATCACTTTAACAAAATAAGCCAAAATGATATAAACTATGAAAATCACAGTCACTGCAAACAACCTTATACGGAGATTTATTATTGCTTTACTGTTTTCAATAGTCATAATAGATTGTTTTTAAAGATCAGGATGTAATTATACTTTATTTTTTCTTTTATTTTTAAAAAATCCGGTAATTAATTCTTTGCAGTCGTTTTCAAGAATTCCTTTTCGTATTGTTGTCTTTGGATGGAGCAGATATGGGGATATTTTTGTAAAACCTTTTTTTTCGTCGGGCGTGCCATAGACCAGAGTTTCTGCCTGGCTCCATGCGAGGGCTCCGGCGCACATAGGACATGGCTCGACAGTTACATAAACAGTGCATCCAGTAAGATATTTTCTCCCGAGAAAATTGGCAGCGGCAGTTATTGCCTGCATTTCTGCATGAGCCGTAGGATCTTTGAGAGTTTCAGTGAGGTTATGAGCTCTTGCAATTATTTTTCCGCTGTTTACTATTACTGCACCGACAGGTACCTCGTCCTTTTCAAGAGCCTTTATAGCCTCTTCAATTGCAATTTTCATATATTTCTCATCATCTGTAACCTTTAGCATAATGTTCGGAAAATATAGCAAATGTATTAAGAAAATTTTATTTCGGTTCATGATAAACATTTCGCCTTGTTACAAAGAATCAAATATGTACTGGTTATTATTTTTTTATTTTTGCTGATATTTTCATTAAAAGAATGTACAGAACACATACATGCGGTGAGCTGAGGCTTTCGGACGCTGGCAAAAAAGTCATCCTTTGCGGATGGGTTCAGCGGTCGAGAGACTTTGGAGGTATGACTTTCCTCGACCTTCGCGACAGGTACGGCATAACTCAACTGGTATTCGATATGGAAGCAGATGCCGGTTTATGCGAAAAAGCAAGAAAACTCGGCAGAGAATATGTTATAAGAGTGAATGGAGAAGTCAGGGAAAGAATAAATAAGAACCCAAAGATTTCTACCGGTGATATTGAGATAGAGGTTGATGGATTTGAGATACTGAATCCAAGCGATCTTCCTCCTTTTACCATTGAAAATGAAACAGATGGAGGCGAAGAGTTAAGGATGAAATACAGATATATCGACCTCAGGCGCCCATGTCTTCAGGAGAATTTAATCCTGCGCAATAGAATGGCCCGGGAAGTAAGGAGGTATCTCGATTCGGTAGGGTTTATTGAAATAGAAACTCCGGCGCTTATAAAATCTACACCGGAAGGCGCTCGCGATTTTGTTGTGCCTTCAAGGCTTCAACCCGGATTATTTTATGCTCTCCCACAGTCGCCTCAAACATTTAAACAATTACTGATGATTGCAGGTTTCGACAGGTATTATCAGATTGTAAGATGCTTTCGCGACGAGGACCTGCGTGCCGATCGTCAACCTGAATTTACTCAGATAGATTGTGAAATGTCGTTTGTTGAGCAAAATGATGTGCTCGAAACCTTTGAGGGCCTTGCAAAACACCTTTTCAGAGAACTGAAAAAAATTGAATTCCATAAATCATTTCCGAGGCTTTCGTGGGCAGATGCATTGAAATACTATGGCACGGATAAACCTGATATTCGTTTCGGAATGAAAATCTCTGAGGTTACCGACATTTTAAAAGGGAAAGGTTTTGGAATGTTCGACAATGCTGAATTCATCGGCTGTATCTGTGCGGAAGGTGCTTCGGAATATTCGAGGAAACAGACTGACGAGCTCAATGAATTCGTAAGAAAGCCACAGATTGGAGCATCAGGAATTGTTACAATAAAATATGCTGCAGATGGAATGGTGAAATCTTCTATTGATAAATATTTTACAAGCGAGGAATTGCAAAGTGTAATAAATGTAACAGATGCAAAGCCAGGTTCGCTTGTTCTTATTATTGCAGGCGAGCGAAGCAAAAGTCTTACTGCTCTTTCTGAACTGAGACTCGAAATGGGCAGAAGGCTTGGTTTGATAAATGCAGGCGTATTCAGCCCCCTGTGGGTCGTAGATTTTCCATTATTTGAATGGAACGATGAAGAAAAGCGATTCACGGCAATGCATCACCCTTTCACTTCACCCAAAACTGAGGATATAGAATTTATGATATCAGATCCTGGCAGAGTAAGAGCAAATTCTTATGATCTGGTAATCAACGGCATCGAAATAGGAGGGGGTTCGATAAGAATTCATGATTCTTCTTTGCAGGAGCTTATGTTTAAAGCTCTTGGTTTTACTGAAGAAGAAGCTGACAAGCAGTTCGGATTCCTGATAAATGCTTTCAGATATGGTGCTCCGCCGCATGGAGGAATAGCATTTGGTTTCGACCGGTGGGTGGCCTTGTTTGCAGGCGAAGATTCAATAAGAGAAGTAATAGCTTTCCCGAAAAATAATGCCGGAAGAGACATAATGATCGATGCACCTGCTGAAATATCCCGAAAACAGCTTGACGAACTGATGATCGAAATAAAGAAACGTAATAAATAAAGATCAATTCTTTTCAGAGCCGAATAATGTAATCAAAATGACGCCAGCGGCGCCCCTTGCTCCATAAATAGATGCGGCAGACCCTTTAAGCACTTCAATGGATTTTACCTGTTGGGGACTTATGTCGTCAATATTTGAAACTTCCACGCCGTTTACTATAATAAGAGGTTCAGAACTGATATTAATTGACGACGGGCCCCTAATTGTTATCTTCTTACCTATTACCTGAACACCCGGAACTTCTCCCTTAATCATATCATATATATTTGGATATGATGCATATTTTGAATTTGTTCCGTCAACTTTTCCGACAGTATTTGTCAGATTCTTTTTTTTCATTGTTCCATACCCAACATTTATCTCCTGTTCGTCCGCATTATTTTCAGATTTTATCTGACTTGCTTCGGCTTTGCCCGGTAGAAAGAAGTTGATAACCGTTCTTCCTTGAATCATTTCATCTTTCATTCCGCCATTGAGCATAAAAACAGTAATCATTGTATCGGTCGGACTCACTTTTACTTTATAAAATCCATTTTCATCAGTTGTCTGATTCACTCTTTTATTATTGATAAGTATTATTGCATTGCTTACCGGATTGTTGTTTGAATCAACAACTCTACCCGTGATATAAAACTTCTTATTTGCTTTTTGTGCTTCAAGGCATGTAAGATTAAAGGAAATCAAGATTATAAAAAAGGATGATATATATTTCATATTAATATTATTTAATAATAAGTTGCAATTTACAATTTTAAAATGTGATTTTCAAGTGAAAAAATGTTAAATAACCCTGCCAATAAGGGTTGCAGAGGTCGACTTTTCCACAAGCACGTTGACGTAATCACCCTTTCGGAAATTTATTGCAGGGAATACCACAGTTTTATTTTGTGAGTTGCGACCCGATAAATAATCTTCAGATCTTTTTGACCGGCCTTCGACGAGCACTTTATATATTTTCCCAATGTCTGCTTTTTTGCTTTTAGCCGAAAGGCTGTTTTGAAGAGTTACTATTTCGTTAAGACGCCTTGTTTTAACATCATCAGGAACATCGTCGGCGAGTTCTTCTGCGGCCTTTGTGCCGGGGCGTTCGTTGTATCTGAACATATAAGCAAAATCGAATTCTGCCCATTCCATCATTGAGAGAGTTGCCTTATGATCTTCTTCTGTTTCAGTACAGAAACCGGCAATTATATCGGTAGAAACAGAGCAGCCGGGAATTATTTTCCTTATCGCTTCTATACGCTTCATATACCAGTTGCGTGTATATTGCCGGTTCATCAGATTAAGTATGCGGTCGCTCCCGCTCTGTAACGGCAGATGAATATGTTTGCATATATTTTCGTGTGTGGCTATAGTTTGGAGCAGTTCATCCGAGAGGTCTTTCGGGTGAGATGTTGAGAACCTCACTCTCAGTAGGGGGTCTATTTGAGCTACCTTTCTGAGGATTTCCGGGAAAGAGATGACTTTACCGTTTTCCTTCCAGAGATATGAATTTACATTTTGTCCGATGAGAGTCACTTCCCTGTATCCCATGGCGAATAGTTCTTCCGCCTCTCTTATTATTGATTTCGGATTGCGGCTTCTCTCGGTTCCTCTTACAAAAGGAACCACGCAATAAGAACACATGTTGTTGCATCCCCGCATTATCGAGATGAAAGCGCTGATGCCATTATTATCGAACCTTACAGGCATAATATCGGAATAAGTCTCTTCCGATGAAAGAATTACATTTATTCTGTTCGAGCCTGTTTTTGCTTCCTCGACCAGGGATGGAAGAGTTCTATAAGAATCTGGCCCGACCACCAGGTCGACCGCCAGTCCGCTGTCAAGAAGGGATTCTTTCATTCGTTCGGCCATACAGCCGATAATACCTACCATGATGCATGGTTTTCTTTTTTTAAGAGATTTTATTTCTTTCAGTCTATTGAGCACTTTCTTTTCAGCATTTTCGCGGATGGAGCATGTATTTAACAATATGAGATCTGCATCGTCGGCACAGTCTGTAATAGTGTACCCTGATTCTTTCATCACAGAAGCAACTATTTCGCTATCGGCCACATTCATCTGACAGCCGTAGGTTTCGATATAGAGTTTTTTGTCGTTCACTTTCAGCACTCATTTACGGGAAAGCGGTACAAAGGTATTAAAAATAAGTTAAAGGTAGGATGGGAGAATGAGGAGGGAGCGGGTAGCACGAACCGATGAGAGGTGAGAAAGTGAGAAGAGAGGGCATCTGGACAACGCTAAACGTGAAACGTTAAACGTCTGAAAGTTTTAAATTGTTCTAAAAAGTCTGTCTGTAAGATATTTCTCTTATCATGATAAATATCGTTAAAAAGAATTAATTATTTTTGTGCCATAGATATTAATAAAAAGTTTTATGTCAGGTCACAGTAAATGGTCAACCATTAAGCGTAAAAAAGGGGCTGCCGATGCAAAAAGAGGGAAAATCTTTACAAAAATAATAAAGGAAATTACTATTGCTGCCAGAGAAGGCGGACCAGATCCTGAGTTGAATCCGAGGTTGAGGCTGGCAATTCAGAATGCCAAAGGGGCCAATATGCCGAAAGACAATATTGAAAGAGCTATAAAAAAAGCCGCAGGTTCCGAAGCCGCAAACTATGTCGAAACAACTTTCGAAGGTTATGGACCGTGTGGTGTCGCAGTCTTCGTTGAATGTCTGACCGACAATAATAACCGTACCGTCTCGTCAATACGCGCTACATTTAACCGACATGGCGGAAGCCTTGGTACAAATGGCTCGCTCTCATTCCTTTTCGAACGCAAAGGAGTGTTTACAATAAAGCCAGAAGGAATTAACCTCGACGATCTCGAACTCGAGCTTATCGATGCAGGAGCGGAGGAAATAGAATCGGATGGAGAACGAATAACAGTTATATGTGCAAGGGAGGATTTTGGAAGCATTAACAAAAAACTTCATGAACTCGGTATCGAACCTGAAGAGGCAATGTTGAAAAGAATTCCTAATGAAACAAAAAAACTCGATGTGGAATCAGCAAGAAAAGTATTGAGATTTATTGAGGCTCTCGAAGACGATGACGACGTGCAGAACGTTTATCACAACCTTGAAATGACCGATGAACTGGCCGAAGTGCTTATGCAATGAGCAATATAATTCAGAGTAATAATAAACTGAATAATGCATAGATCTTGTTTACTTATTATTTTACTCTTTATACTTTCAGCCTGCAACAAAACGGAAGACAATATTATATGGGAAAAGACAATAGGTGAGGGTGAGGCTTTTTGTATTGCATCTGTCTGCGATACGGGAATAATATGCGGCGGTACACTTTCCGGAAAACCTTACCTCCTCTTCCTGAATAATAAATATCATAAACTTTTTGAATATAAGTCTGATACTGTCGGTTCATTCACTGCAATTTTTCCGGGCGATAGCAGCATTATTTCCACTGGCTCAGCCGGAAAGAGCCTTCTAATTTCATTTATGGATTATTCAGGCAATCTTATCCACGACACAATCTTCAGCTACTCTTTCCCTGTAGAAAAGGCCTCTCTTATACGTACAACCGACGGATCTTTCCTTGCTGTCGGTTCACGCAGCAGCGATACAGTTTCAGTAAGGAATTACGGACTTGCATTTGTTTTTTTTGATGAATCCGGTTATATAATACGACGAAGCGAAATTCTATTTGATTCTTTTTTTAAAGCTGAAGGTGTTAGTATGGATAATTCCGGAAATATTTACCTGGCTGCATCTCGTGAAGGTAAACTTGGGAAAATGGAAGCTATAGTTGCAGCTTATGACGGGGATTTAAGACCTGTATGGGAGAAGGAACTTTACAACAATCCGGATTTCGGCGCATCGAGTCTTGGTATAATATGCGATAATACGAATAATATTTATATATCGGGTTACACTGAGTTTTTAGTATCAGGAGGCACCAACCGAACCGCATTCGTGTCATCTATAAGTAATAGTGGCGAGATAAGATGGAAAAAATATCTTGAATATTCAAATGAAGCTTCCTCCCTTTTTACCGATGAGAACGGTAAACTTTATGTTCTTAACTCGGGATGTCTGATAGTTAATATAATTAATAGTTATGACGGAACAATTACCGGCATTATCCGTACTTATTCCGCCTGTGATCCTTCGAGGGATAACGCTTACGGTAATTGTATAAGCATGGGATATGGCAATAAACTTGTAATTGGCGGTTCGAAGAACAATTTATTCTATATTGTAATTAAATCACCAGATATTCTTTCACCCGTATAATATAATAAACTAAAGGCATAAGCAGCTAATTATGAAATATATTTCGAAATACGTGATGATGCAGGTTGCAACGGTTTGTATTTTTATATTCATAGTTACATTTAATTGTAATGCCCAGGAGTTTATAAAGGCATCCTTTATTTTCCCAGTTACTTTACCTGAGGAAGGGAGCGGCCGTTTATCCATAGATCATAAGCCGGAGGTTGACACACTTTTAAGTCGCTACATAATATTGAATAAATTGAGGGGAGGGCTGGAAGGATTCAGGATACAGATATACCGAAGCTCGAACAGAAACGCACGCGAGGAATCAAATAAAGTCAGGGCACAATTTATTGTTGATTTTCCCGACATACCTTCTTATATCGAATATGATAAACCCGGCTATTTTCTTGTAAGGGTTGGTGATTTCAGAACAAAAATGGAAGGATACAAAACTCTTTACATGATCAGAAAAAAATATCCTAATGCTTATATGGTGCCCTGCATAATAAATTTTCCCGATCTGGATAACAACTGAATATGAGTGAACTGATAAAACATGAATGCAGCATCCCATTCAGAGCTGCCATGAAGCTTCTTGAAGAATCCGGGGAAATTATTGATTTATAAACTTTATGAAGAGAATAAGTTAGCAATCGGTCGCTTATAAGCTAAATCGATGGGAGAAGTAAACTTGATTATTAGCTTCGATGAGGATTATTCGAAAACAATTTTATCTCGTAATCTTTTTTATATGAAGCAAGATGCCGATTTATCTTTTCGACATAAATATCCTTTAGAGTTATCATTATTCCGGTCTCCTCAACGTCGCCGAATTTATGATTGATGAAAGTGCCGAAAGTTTTCATTGTAGGCGACAGGTTCATGTATGCATTTATTAAAGGAGGAATTTGTTCATTTAGTTTTCTTACTTCATGGGAGAGGATTTTATAATTTTCCCTATAGTTTTTACCAGTAAAAAGTTTTTTCATCTCATCTTCAAGAAGGTCAATTTCTGCGGGTTCCTTAACAAGGACAAGATTATCCGGATCGCTGAAATGATGTTTAAGGAAATAAAGGATCATACTTCTTGCCCTTTTATCGAAATGCGAGTACATGGTCACTTTACCAAACAAGTAGTTTATAAAACTATTTTCCATTACTATTGCTCCCAATCCGTCCCAGAGATTATCGAGAGCAAAGAGACTTTTCCTGCCTTTTTTCGTTGCCTGGTAATCGGGATGTACAAATGAACGCCCAAGTTCCATCATGTGGGGCAGGTATTTTGACCTGAATTCTTCTGAGAAATCAAAATAAGTTGATGAAGCAAGTTTTGAAACGTCATATTTATCTGAATGTTCATCAAAGAAGAAAAACCTGTAACCTCCTATTATTTCAAGATTTTCCGGATCCCACACTATAAGCTGCTGTTGAGGATATTCAGGGTCAGTATCGTATTCGTCTATATCAATCTCTTTGCCTGTACCGCCACCGGCGTAACGGAAAGTAAGTTCTCTTATCCTTCCCACTTCGTGCATCAATGCAGGAGAGTTTTGATGTGTAAAAATATAAACCTCGTTATTGCCGTTGTTGGTCTTTCTCAACAATTTATCTCTGGTAAGCTCAGCGATAACCTGTTCTTTTGGTAAAGGATCAACAATAGGTTTAAAGATTTTTTCCATTTACCAGAATTTTGATTCTCTTTAAAAAACTGCGCAATTTAGTTGTTTTTTTAAATAGATTTATTATCTCTGGTTAATGGTTCAAGTTCGTAAGTTTTTGATTTAACCCATTCAGCCCATTCGGCGGGTGTTTTTGATTTATCGAATGTTTCCCATGGAATTTTTTGTCCGAAAGCAAGATGGATTTTTTTGCCCTTCTGATGAAACATCTCATCGGCCAGATAAAGCATTTCAATATTAGCCTTTATACCAAGAAAAGTGCGAAGATTAGCAAGATTATAAAAAAAATTTGAATTTCTGCCGGAAAAATAAGCAGGCACGACATCGCGCTTATAAGTTATAGCTTTTGTAATGAAATTCTTTTGCCAGGTAAGGTCTTTTATTACTCCCCTTTTTTTCCGTGAACATAAACCTGCCGGGAAATACAAAATCTGACAGCTGGATGCATAAGCTTCATCAATAGCCTTAACAGCATCACGTGGTTGACTTCCATGTTTGTTAACTGGAAGGAATATGTCATCCAGATTCCTTATGTTCAAAAGGATGTCGTTTACCGGAAATTTGAGATTCTTAAAATATTTGGAAAGTTCGTAGATAAAAACCAGCCCGTCGAGTCCGCCAAGTGGATGATTCGAGACAAAAATAAACCTTCCCCTTTTTGGTATATTTTCACGACCCGTAACCGTATAAATAATATTCATATAATCAAGACAGGCTTTTATAAACTCGGCTCCTTTGAGATGACCATATAATCGGAGAAATTCGTTCAGTTCATCCTGATGAACAATCCTTTTCAGATAATTTATCAGAAAAGGAGGCACTATACGTGCAAGTGAAGGATTTTTTGACCTCAGTACTTCTTTTACATCAATCGAATATGATTCATAACCCTGAGATGAAGAATCATACATATTACTCTATTTACAAAATGATAAGTCTGATACAAATTTATTAAAAAAACCTATTGAAGTAATTATTAGAGCTAATTAAGTAAACGATAAGAATTCTTATTCTAAATGAAAGTTTAAAGATAAAGTCAAGAAAAGATTTATTCAACTGCTTTATAATAACATAGTTAGGTATGATTAATTGAATTTTTTAGCTCCTGGTAATCACAATTTTTTAAGAAACAAATTAATTGTTTTTAAATCCAGGTAAAAAAGTTATCAACAAAGTGGAAAAAAATGGAGAAAAATGGAGCAAAGTGGAGATTTTTTTATAATTTAGCATTTTGAATAAGTATAAGTAAAGATGGCCACATTTATTGGTGATTATGGTTGCAGGCTTGACTCAAAAGGAAGATTTATTCTGCCGGCGGCATTCAAAAAGCAGATGCCACAAGGTTCACCTGACCGTTTTGTGGTCAGAAGAGATATTTTTGAGCCATGTCTGGTTTTATACACAATTGATGACTGGAACCTTCAGCTTGAGCGTATAAGAAGCAGAATCAATCCTTATAACAGGGAACACAATCTGTTTCTGCGTAGTTTTTTCAAAGGAACCGCAGAGATAATTATGGATAGTAATAACAGGCTTCTTATACCGAAACGGCTGTTAGACCTTGCAGGAATAACCAGGGAAGTTATTCTTGCAGGGCAGGATGGAAGAATTGAAATATGGGATGCTGCACGGTATGAGAAGATTGAGATACAGCCGGATGAATTCGCTGCGCTGGCTGAGAAGCTTCTCGGCAACGGATTAAATCAGGAATAATGGATTATCATATACCTGCATTGCTTGATGAGAGTATCAGAGGCCTGAATATTAAGTCCGATGGTATATATGTTGACGTCACCTTCGGTGGCGGAGGCCATTCGCGTGAAATATTGAAACATCTGACATCAGGAAAGCTTATTGCGTTCGACGTGGACGAAGATGCAGCAGCAAATGTAATAAATGATAGTCGCTTTATTTTTCTCAATCAGAATTTTAGGTTTCTCAGGAATAATCTGAAATATATCGGCATTACTTCTGTTGATGGTATAATTGCAGATTTAGGGGTTTCATTTCACCAGTTTGATGAGCCGTCAAGAGGTTTTTCTTTTCGAGAGAATCTTGAACTAGATATGCGTATGAGCAAAGGAATAAACAAAAAAGCTTCAACACTTCTGGCGACATTATCGGAAGAAGAACTGGCCGAAATCTTTTCATCTTATGGCGAACTGCCAGGTGCTTCAAAAATTGCAAAAGCAGTTGTGGATGCACGAAGCCATGCGCCGGTTAAAACGACTGACGACCTTATCAATGCGGTTGAACACCTAATAAACCCAAAGTACAGAAATAAATTTCTTGCTAAGCTTTTTCAATCGTTAAGGATTGCCGTAAATGATGAATTAGGATCTCTTCGTGAGATGCTCGAACAATCTGAGCAGGTACTGAAAAAAGGAGGCAGGCTTGTTGTAATCACTTATCATTCGCTTGAGGATCGGCTTGTGAAAAATTTTATGCGAGCAGGGAATTTTACCGGAGAGATACGGAAAGATTTTTTCGGTCGGCCTGAAACAATCTTTAAACCTGTGAATAGGAAGGTAATAATTCCGGATAGAGAAGAGATGGAGCGAAATAGCAGGGCAAGAAGCGCAAGGCTCAGAATTGCAGAAAAGATAAATTGATGATCGGATGAAATGAAGAAAAGGAAGAAAGATATCAGGGGAAAAAATCCTACAGGGAGCTTCTGGAAAGAACTCCTAAGCGGTTCGATGGTGACAGAAAAGATCATTCTTAAGAATCTCAGGTTTCTTATTCTTTTAACCTTTCTCGGAGCTCTTTATATAGCAAACCGGTTTCATGCGGAAAAAATTACCCGAATGTCGGCAAGACTTCAGAATGAAGTAAGGGACTTGAGAGCAGAATCAATGTCAATTTCAGTAGAGCTAAACTATGAAACGAGACAATCGGAGATTATCAGAGAGGCAAAACAAAGGGAACTCGGACTCGAGGAACTGAGGGAGCCACCTTACAAATTAATTGTGAGAAGAAAATAACCGATGACGATAAGAGATGAAATAATATGGCGAAGCGGCATCATTTATATCACGATGATAATTTTGGCCGTTGCTTTGTTTGTGAAGATCGTTATTCTTCAATCGCTTGAGAGATCAAAATGGGAGGAAATGGGTGAAAAATATGTTTTCAAGACTGATGAGATGCCTGCCATAAGAGGTGATATCCTGGCCGATGACGGACGATTGCTTGCGACATCTGTTCCATATTATTCGGTTTATATGGATACAAGGAGCTCGGGCATGTCACCGGAGCTCTGGAACTCGAATATCGACGGCTTATGCAAAGGTCTGGCAAATACTATAGGTGGACAAACAGCATCTGGCTGGAAAAAAGTCCTTACCGATGCAAGGAAAAGAGGTGAAAGATATTTTCTTATTAAAAGAAATGTTAGCTATTCGACTCTGAAAAAGCTTCGTGAACTCCCTCTTTTCCGCGAAGGGCAATATAAAGGAGGCTTGATAGCACAACCCGAAAATAAACGTATTCTTCCCAACAGAGACCTTGCTTTACGTACAATAGGTTATTCGAGAAACGAAATAGATGGAAAGAAAGTTGGCATTGAAGCATCATTTGAAAAGGAGCTGGCAGGGAAAAACGGAAAAGTATTGAAACAAAGATTAATAGGTGGCGACTGGCTGCAGGTTAATGATGCAAGAAGCATAGAAGCCGTTGACGGCAATGACGTTGTAACTACTGTAAACATTGAATTACAGGATGTGGCTGCCTCCGCCCTCAGGAACCAGCTTAAGAAACACAATGCCGACCACGGATGTGCTGTGCTTATGGAAGTGGCAACAGGAGACATAAAAGCTATCGCAAACCTAAAACTTGAGAGTGACGGTGAATATTACGAATCATACAATTATGCCGTCGGAGAAAGCACCGAGCCAGGTTCAACTTTCAAGCTACCTGTTCTGATGGCAGCCCTGGAAGACGGGGTGGCCGATACAAGCGATATTGTTGATACAGGAAACGGCACTGTCAAATTCTATAATAAAGTAATTAAGGACACAAAGGAAGGTGGCTACGGCAAACTCACATTAAAACAAGTGTTTGAGAAATCTTCCAATGTCGGCACATCAAAAATAATTTATGAACATTATAAAAATAATCCAAGGGCTTTTGTTGACCGCCTTTATTCAATGAGGCTTGGCGAAAAGCTTAATTTACAGATAAAGGGTGAAGGAGAGCCTTTTATCAGACACCCTGACGACAAACTCTGGTCGGGATTATCCCTTCCTATGATTTCGCATGGCTATGAAGTAAGACTAACCCCACTTCAGATACTCACGTTTTATAATGCAGTGGCTAACGACGGAAAAATGGTTCGCCCGACGTTTGTTAAAGAAATAAGGAGAAAAGGGGTCGTGATAAAAAGATTTGATACCGAAATTATAGATCCTTCCATCGCTTCACCTGAGGTAATAAAAAAAGCAAAAAAGATGCTAGAGGGTGTTGTGGAACATGGGACAGCGACCAATCTAAAAGATTCGGAATACCGTATTGCCGGTAAAACCGGTACAGCACAGATAGCAAAAGATAATACCGGATATAAATCGGGTTCGAGAATTTACTATCAGGCCTCATTTGTAGGTTATTTTCCCGCTGAAAAACCCCTTTATTCATGTATAGTGGTAATAAACTCTCCTTCAAGCTCTGTCTATTATGGGAATATTGTAGCAGGTCCTGTTTTCAAGGAAATAGCAGATAAAGCATATTCTACAATTTTCTTGAGGGATTATCCGGGAACCGAAGAAGATGAGAATAAAACCGTCAATCCCGATGCAGGCAACGGTTACAGAACAGATATTCAGGAAATATTAAGGAACTCGGGAATAAAATATAATAAGAATGGTGATGACACATGGATAGCTACACGGGAGATTGGTAATACTGTAAAAATCGTACCTCTCGAAACAAACGAAAAACTTATACCGGATGTAAGAGGGATGACCCTCAGAGATGCTCTTTTTCTACTTGAAAATTCAGGTCTCAAAGTGGAATTTACCGGCAGAGGCAGAGTAAAAAAACAGATGCCTGAACATGGTACGAGAATTAACGGAGAGATGGTTGTTTCACTTGTTTTAGGTGTATGAACAAAAAAAAGCTCGATAGGATTCTTGAAGGATTAGAGATAACTTATGTGGAAGGGAACACACAGACAGAAGTTACTTCTATAGCATTCGATTCTCGTAAAGTATTGCCCGGTTCTCTTTTTGTTGCATTGAAGGGAACTAAAACCGACGGTAATCAATTTATCAATCAGGCCATCGACTCTGGAGCTATAGCGATAATGAGCTCAGAACTGCCTCAGGAAAGGAACCAAAATATAACCTGGATAAAAGTTCCGGATACCGCTATTGCACTCGGACAAGCAGCATCAAATTTTTATGCTAATCCGTCGTCAAAGTTCCGGCTTATCGGAATTACAGGTACAAACGGCAAAACGACAATTGCAACTCTATTATATCATCTTTTTACAAAACTTGGATATAAGTGCGGACTTTTTTCTACAATATCTAATTATGTAGCCGGCAGGGAGTACCCGGCAACACACACAACTCCTGATTCTGTTCAGCTCAACAGCCTGATGGCTGAAATGGCAAAAGAAAATTGCACCTATGTATTTATGGAAGTGAGTTCCCATGCGATAGACCAGAAAAGGATAAGCGGACTGAAATATGCCGGAGGTATTTTCACAAATATCACTCATGATCACCTCGATTATCATAAGACATTTGCAAATTACATAACGGCCAAAAAGGCATTCTTTGATTCGCTTGAACCCGAATCATTTGCTTTAGTTAATGCCGACGATAAGAATTCGGTGGTAATGGTGCAAAATTGTAGGGCACGGAAATACACTTATTCAATCGGCGGTATGGCAGATTTCAGGGCTTCGGTGATTGAGCAGAGCCTTGAGGGAATGGAACTTCGTATTGATGGGGAAGAAGTATGGACTAATTTTGTAGGCGAATTCAATGCATCGAATCTACTGGCTGTTTATGCTACCGCAATCCTTCTGGGGGCTGGAAAGAAGGAAACACTGACATGTCTGAGCGGCCTAAAGCCTGCAGCAGGAAGACTGGAAGTGATAAGAGGCAACACCTCGGTAACCGGAATAGTTGATTATGCTCATACACCGGATGCTTTAATGAAAGTAACCGATACAATAAACAAACTATTGAAAGGCAATGGACGACTTATTACTGTGGTAGGCGCAGGCGGCGACAGAGATAGAAGTAAAAGACCTGTTATGGCTGCGATATGTGCGGAAAAGAGTAGCATTGTTATACTTACTTCCGATAATCCCAGAAGTGAAAATCCAGAAAAAATAATTGATGAAATGGTAGCAGGTATAACTTATGAAGCCAAAGAAAAAGTTATAAGGATAACAGACAGGAAGGAAGCTATAAAAACTGCTGTTATGATGGCAAATCCGGGCGACGTGGTTCTTGTTGCCGGCAAGGGACATGAAACGTATCAGGAAATCAAAGGGGTGCGCCATCATTTCGACGACAGAGAAGAACTTGCAAAGGCACTGTTATTAAAAATTTGAATGTATGCTCTATTATCTTTTCAGATATCTCGATTCTATTGATGTTCCGGGCGCCGGTGTCTTCTCGTATATTTCTTTCAGGTCGGCAGCAGCAGTTATAACCTCACTTTTCATCTCCCTGCTTATCGGAAAGTATATTATAAACTATCTGCAGGTTAAACAGATAGGAGATGTTGTAAGAGATCTTGGGCTTGAAGGTCAGTATAGAAAAGAGGGTACCCCTTCAATGGGCGGAATAATAATACTCGCTTCAATTATTATACCTGTTTTACTTTTTGCAAAGCTCGATAACATATATATTATTTTAATGCTTATTACTACTATCTGGCTCGGTACTATAGGTTTTCTGGATGACTACATAAAAATATTCAAAAAGAATAAGGCAGGGCTGGCCGGTAAATTTAAGATAATCGGTCAAGTAGGTCTGGGAATTATTGTGGGAGTGGTTTTCTTTTTCAGTAAGGACGTAATTATTGTTGAAAGAGTGAAAATGCCGGCCTCTTTACAAGGTGTAAGAACGGAACAAATTGAGTCTGCCGATTCCCTTTCGATAAGGCAGGAAATTAATGTCGAGCATAAATCGACGAAAACAACAATACCTTTTGTAAAAAATAATGAATTTGATTACCGATGGCTTGTGTCGTTTTTTAATGAACCTGTTCAGCAGCCTCTTACATGGATTGTTTATGTGCTTGTAGTAATTTTTATCGTCACCGCAGTATCTAACGGGTCTAATCTTACCGACGGGCTGGATGGCCTTGCAACCGGAATTTCCGCAATTACCGGTGCGGCGCTTGGAATACTGGCTTATGTATCAAGCAATATTATTTATGCAAGATATCTTAATATTATGTATATACCCGGTTCAGAGGAACTTGTGATTTTTGCAAGTGCTTATATAGGAGCTACCATAGGTTTTCTGTGGTATAATTCCTATCCGGCACAGGTGTTTATGGGCGACACTGGCAGTCTTGCGCTAGGAGGAATTATTGCAGTATTTGCTATTGTAATCCGTAAAGAGCTACTTATCCCTATCCTGTGCGGCATTTTTCTTGTTGAAAGCCTTTCGGTGATAATTCAGGTTTCATGGTTTAAATATACAAAAAGAAGATATGGTGAAGGACGAAGAGTTTTCCTTATGGCTCCACTCCATCATCATTACCAGAAAAAAGGTTGTCCTGAGCCAAAGATAGTAACACGCTTCTGGATAGTCGAAATAATTCTGGCAGTTTTAAGTATAGTTACATTAAAGATAAGATAAAATAAGTGAAGAAGATTGTAATATTGGGAGGTGGGGAAAGTGGAACAGGTTCAGCTGTTCTTGCAAAAAGGCAAGGATTTGATCCTTTTCTGTCAGACAACGGTTTAATTAAATCCGAATACAGGGATATTCTTATAAAAAACGAGATACGTTTCGAGGAAGGAAAGCATTCTGAAGAAATAATTTTGAGCGCCGACGAGATAATAAAAAGTCCGGGAATACCGGAAAATAACCCGCTTATTATAAAAATACGTGAAAAGGGGATTCCAGTAATTTCGGAAATAGAGTTTGCGGGAAGATATACAGGGGCAGTCAAAATTTGTGTAACTGGCAGTAATGGGAAAACCACTACTACAACACTTATCTGGCACATGCTCAGGAAAGCCGGCATAAATGCTGCTTTGGCAGGAAATGTGGGCAATAGTTTTGCCATAGCCGTTGCCGAAGGCGGATATGATTGTTATGTAATAGAGCTAAGCAGCTTTCAGCTCGACGGAATGTATGATTTTAAAGCCGATGTAGCTGTGCTTCTCAATATTACTCCGGACCATCTCGACCGCTATGATCACCGGATGGAGAACTATATTGATTCAAAATTCCGGATAATACGCAATCAGAAAAAGTCAGACTATTTTATTTTCTGGGCCGACGATCCTATAATAGAGAATGAAATAACAAAAAGGAATCCTCAAGCCATTATGCTTCCTTTCTCGGCTACCCGAACTGAAGGTATGTCGGCTTATATCGAAAATGATGGAATCATTATTAATTATAAAAATAAAATCCGCCTTATGACAATTCATGATCTCGCATTAAAGGGCCGTCATAATACATTGAACTCGCTGGCGGCAGCCATATCAGGAAAAGTGATGAACATTAAAAAAGAAGTAATACGCGAAAGTCTGTCAGATTTTAAAGGAATTGAGCACAGGCTCGAACCTGTAATCACAGTTGGAGGCGTCAGTTTTATTAACGACTCAAAAGCTACAAATGTAAATTCGGCATGGTATGCTCTCGAATGCATGCAAACCAAAGTAATATGGATAGCAGGAGGTATTGACAAGGGTAATGACTATTCCGAGTTGTTCGATTTAGTGAAAAAGAAAGTGAAAGCTATAATCTGTCTGGGTAAGGATAATAAAAAGATTGTTGAAGCTTTCAGGGACAAAGTTCCTGTGATTATTGAAACTGCATCCATGGAAGAGGCTGTAAAGTCTGCTTTTTACCTTGCCTCTAAAGGCGATACCGTTCTTCTTTCACCTGCCTGTGCCAGTTTTGATCTTTTTAGTAATTACGAGGACAGAGGTCGTAAATTTAAACAAGCAGTGAGAAATCTTTAAACTTCAGGAGCTATGAAAGTTGTCTGGCCGGCAAAGACATTCAAAGGCGACAGGGTAATATGGGCTCTGGTAGCTCTGTTTATGATTTATTCTCTTCTTGCTGTTTATAGCTCATCGGTAAGTATAGCTTTCACAAAATTCGGAGGCAATACAACTTATTTTCTTTCAAGCCAGTTGATAATGCTTGCTCTTGAATTAACTATAATTATAGTTGTACACAAATTGCACTACAGGATTTATTCATCTCTGGCAGGCATATTTTTTGCCGGCTCGATCCTCTTGCTACTTCTTACTCTGATTGTTGGAGTAAGGATAAATGAAGCAACAAGGTGGATTGTTATTCCGGGAACAGGATTTCGCTTGCAATCGTCCGACGTGGCTAAAGTGGCGCTGGTTATTTATCTGGCAAGGACAATGGCAAAATATCAGAATGAGCTCGATAATTTCAAGCTTGTCACAAAATATTTGATGTTCCCGATCGCACTTGTATGTGCTTTAATTGTTACCGAGAATCTTTCGACAGCCATATTGATTTTTTGTCTTGGTATGTTGATACTTTTTATTGGACGTGTGCCTTTCAAATACCTATTAGCTTACACAGGAATGGCTATTGCCGGGCTTTTGTTATTTATTATGGCATTGACAGTTATATTTCCACAGAATAACCGTGTAGAGGTATGGAAAAACAGAGTTGAACACTTTTTCTCAGCCGAAAAAGTTACAGGAGATGACGATTACCAGTTGAATCAGGCAAAGATTGCCATTGCCACAGGAGGTCTTTTCGGCAAGGCGCCAGGCAAAAGCACTCAGCGGAACATGCTCCCGCAGTCGAACTCCGATTTCATTTTTGCAATCATAATAGAAGAATATGGGCTTCTTTTCGGCGCTCTTCCATTGATTCTGGCTTATATGATTTTGTTGTTCAGAGGGATAGCAATAGCAAAGAAATGTGAAACAGCTTTCCCTGCTTTTCTGGTTCTTGGGCTTACATTGATGATAGTGATGCAGGCAATGGTTAATATGCTTGTTGCAGTAGGTCTTTTGCCTGTTACAGGGCAGACTCTTCCCATGATAAGCTGGGGACGTACTTCGGTGCTTGTAATGAGCTTCAGCATAGGAGCAATATTGGGTGTGAGCAGGGTGGTCAATGCAAGAATAAAGAATGAAGAACTTCCGGCGGAAGAAGAAATTGATATGGAAGATAAGATATATGAACCGGCAAATGCATAAGAGAGTAATAATAAGCGGCGGAGGTACAGGAGGGCATGTCTTCCCGGCAATATCTATTGCCAATGCTCTCAGAAAATTGGAACCGGATATTGAAATTCTTTTCGTAGGTGCCGAGGGAAGGCTCGAAATGGAAAAAGTACCTGCCGCAGGCTACAATATTGTCGGTTTGCCTGTTGCCGGATTAAACAGGAAAAATCCACTGAAAAATATTAACGTTTTTATCAAATACATTAAAAGTCTAAAGATTGCTTCGAGGATACTTAAAGATTTCAAGCCTGATGTTGTCGTGGGTGTGGGAGGATATGCCAGCGTTCCTGTGCTTATGAGAGCTTCAGCTCTTAAAATACCTGTTGTTATTCAGGAACAAAATAGTTTCGCTGGAGTTGCAAACAGGATGCTTGCTAAGAAAGCTTCAGTTATCTGTGTTGCTTATGACGGGATGGAAAAATATTTCCCGGTATCAAAAATAATCAAGACAGGCAATCCGGTACGGTTGAAACCAGATAGTATTCAGAACAGTAAAGAGGAAGCTCTGAAGTATTTCGGCATTTCGGGTAAAGAACCTGTCATACTTGTCCTTGGTGGCTCACTGGGTGCAGGTAGTATTAATAAATGTCTTGCTGAAAATATCGAAGAAATCAATGCTTCAGGTGTAAAATGGATATGGCAGACAGGTAAATATTATTTTGAAAATGTAAATGCACTTGTATCGGTCACTCAGGCATGGAATGTCACTGTTATGGCATTTATTGACAGGATGGATCTCGCATATTCTGTCTCCGACATTATAGTTTCAAGGGCAGGTGCAGGTACGATTTCTGAGTTATGCATTGCCGGGAAGCCTACTGTACTTATTCCTTCGCCTAATGTGGCAGAAGACCATCAGACAAAAAATGCTATGGCGCTTGCTGCCAAAGATGCGGCTATAGTGATTAATGACAATGAAGTGGCGAGCAGGCTTTTACCTGAATTATTTTCTCTTGTTAATGATGAAGAAAAAAGAAAAAGACTTTCGGAAAATATTAAAAACCTGGCAATGATTGATTCAGATATAATGATTGCAAGGGAAATATTAAAGCTGATGAGTATATGATGGATTTAAAAAAATATTCTTGTGTTTATCTGATAGGCATAGGCGGTATAGGAATGAGTGCCCTTGCACGTTATTTTGTCTCAGGGGGATTTATCGTAGCAGGTTATGATCGAACAGAAAGCAAACTAACACACGAATTAGAGAAAGAAGGATGTTCAATATCATATTGTGAGGATCCTGATACAATACCGGCACTTTTCAGTAATCCTTCATTGATAAACAGAGTGCTGGTAATATATACTCCGGCCATCCCTCCCGAAAATCGGATTATGGAATTTTTCAGGAATAAAGGTTATGCTATTTTGAAAAGATCCGAAGTATTAGGTGAGATATCTAGTTCAACGGATACAATAGCTGTGGCAGGAACGCACGGGAAGACATCTGTTTCCACCCTTTCCTCTCATATTCTTTGGAACTCCGGCCATGGATGTTCAGCATTTTTAGGGGGAGTCTCAAAGAACTATAACACCAACCTTTTGCTTTCCAAAAGCAGGTTTACAGTTATAGAAGCCGATGAATATGACAGATCATTTCACAGTCTTTCACCATTTATTGCCTTAATTACTGCGACTGATGCTGATCATCTTGATGTTTACGGTTCTTATCAGTCAATGCTTGATGCATATAACGAGTTTTGCAAAAAGATAAAGCCTGGAGGAAAATTAATTTTAAATGAAAAAATTACTGAACGAATTACTGTCCCTGCAGGAATAGAATCTTTTGTATATGGATTCTCATCCGATTCTGATTTCAGAATTCAGAATTTTCACAGAGAAAATGATTTTTATGTTTTCGACCTTGCCACTCCAAAAGAAACAATATCGAATCTTCGTTATCCTTTCCCTGGAAAAATGAACATTGAAAATGCTGCCGCTGCTTCAACAATTGGTATGCTTTGCGGGGTTCAGAGTGATGGAATAAGAAAAGCTCTCGAAACATTCAAAGGCGTTCGAAGAAGATTTGATGTACGATATAGTTCCCCTGATCTGGTCTATATTGATGATTATGCCCATCACCCTGAAGAGATAAGGGCATTTATTACAGCAGTAAGGGAACATTTCGGAACAAGGAAAATAACGGCCATTTTTCAACCACATCTTTATTCTCGCACAAGAGACCATGCGGACGGTTTTGCCGCTATACTCGACACACTTGATGAAGTGATTCTTCTGCCAATATATCCGGCGCGAGAAAAACCAATACAAGGTGTTGACTCATCCTTGATTCTTCAAAAGATGAAGCTTGAAAACAAACAACTGCTTGAAATGAAAGATATTCCTTCAGTACTTGATTTTCATGAAATCGATGTGTTGCTTACAATAGGTGCAGGCGATATAGACAGGCTTGTTGAACCTATCGAGAATGCTATTAAACGATTCGCAGGAGAATGAAAATTGCAGGGGAAATATTAATATCGATTGCTGCTGCATATTTGATTGCAGCACCTGCATATTTTACACGTCTTATTGATGAAATACCTTGCCGGAATATAATCATTGACATTAGCGATTCCTCTGAAATTAACCTTATTACTAAAAATGAAATATTAAACATTATAAGGAATACTGTTCCTTCACTTACAGGTTCAAGAATAAGTGATGTTAGGATATGCGATATTGAAGCAAGGATAAGAGAAAGGCGAGAGATAAAGACCGCTGAAGTTTATTTTTCAATTAATGGCAGTTTATGCGTGTTTATAAAGCAGAGAAACCCGGTAATGAGAATTGTTACAGGAGATGGTGATTATTTTATTGATGAAGAGGGAGTTCTTATAAGAAAAAGAAATTTATATACTCCAAGGGTTCATGTTGTTGGCGGTAATGTGGTTTTAAATCGGCCAGTACTCAACGGCATGAGCATTCTTGATACAGCGGCAAAAAACCAGGTTCTTAGAGACATTTTCATACTTGTGAATTATATACGAAACGATAGGTTCTGGTCGGCTCAGATTGATCAGTTATGGGTTGATGAAAAAGGTGAAATAGATATGATTCCACGAACGGGGAGCCACATAATCCATTTAGGAACAATTGACAATTATATGCAGAAACTTGAAAACCTCGAAATCTTTTATCATAAGATATTGCCTATAGCAGGATGGGATGCATATAAACGTATAAATCTTGAATTTAAGGATCAGATAGTATGTAATAGAAAATAGTAAACATTATATTTCAAAGCTATGAACAAAAAGGAAGAATATGTCGCAGCAATAGACATTGGAACCACAAAAATTGTGTCAATTGTCGGTACAAGGAATGAAAGCGGCAGGATCGAGATACTCGGATTAAGCCGTGCGCCATCACATGGAGTCAAAAAGGGCGTTGTACTTAACATTGAGGAAACAGTCAATGCTATCTCCACTACAGTGGAGGATGTTAAGAAGCGTTCAGGAATAGATTTTACCGAAGTTTTTGTCGGCATTGCGGGGCAACATATCAAAAGCATGAAAAGCAGAGGGTATATCATGCGCGACAATTACGATGATGAAATTACAAGGGAAGAAGTGTTCCGGTTGATAGAAGATATGCACAAAATTCATATTGATATTGGAGAAGAGATAATACATGTAATTCCGCAGAATTTCATTGTTGATAATGAAACAGGAGTAAAGAGCCCCATTGGTATGTGTGGGCGAAGGCTTGAAGCCAATTTTCATATAGTTATAGGGCAGGTAGCTGCGGCCAGAAACATTGAAAAATGTGTCCGAAAGGCCGGACTTACAGTTAAGGATATGATCCTTGAGCCTCTTGCCTCATCTGAGGCATGTCTCACTGACGATGAGAAAGAGGCAGGGGTAGCACTTGTTGATATAGGCGGAGGGACAACCGACATTGCAGTGTTTTACGATAATATTATAAGGCATACTGCTGTCATTCCTTTTGGTGGCAATGTAATCACAAACGATATAAAAGAGGGCTGCGGTATTCTCCACCGTTATGCCGAACAGCTTAAGATACAATACGGCTCAGCACTGGGTGATCTTGCCCCCGACGACAAAGTAGTTTCAATTCCGGGTATCAGTGGCAGAGAACCTAAAGAGATATCGTTTAAAAGCCTTGCTTATATCATCCAATCGAGAATGGAAGAGATAATTGACGCGATAATCTTCGAAATCCAGAATTCGGGCTATTCAGATAAGTTGGCTGCAGGAATGGTAATAACCGGAGGTGGGGCAATGCTGAAACATCTTCCTCAGCTTATACAATTCAAAACCGGAATGGATGTCAGAGTAGGTCTTCCTAATGAACACCTTGCCGGGCCGGGGAAAGATGAGATAAACCAGCCGATGTATGCAACAAGTGTTGGACTTATCATGAAAGGATTTGAGTTCCTTGATACTTATCATAAGAAATTTACGGCAGGTAAAAAAGGTGATTTTGTGATATCTGAAAAAGCTAACGTTTCAAATTATGGGTCGGATGAGGATGCAATGGAAACTGTTGAAAGCGGTCAGCACGAAGAAAGGGTTTCACTGACCGATAAGCTAAAAGCGCTTCTTTCGAGGATGTTTGAAATTGAAGACCAGAGCATAAACTAAGAAGCTATATAAGTGGTTGTAAAAATGAATCAACTATCAAAATAATTTCCTATGGTTGAAGAAATTATGAATTTTGATTTGCCTGTCGAGAGATCGTCAATAATAAAAGTCCTTGGCATTGGAGGAGGTGGAAATAATGCTGTGAATCACATGTATGAAAAAGGTATACGTGATGTGAATTTTATTATATGTAACACCGATCATCAGGCTCTGGCAAAAAGCCCTGTTCCCGTGAAAGTACAGATAGGAGAATCACTTACGGAAGGCAGAGGCGCCGGAAGCAAGCCGGAGATTGGCAGACAGGCTGCCATCGAAAATATTGATGATATAATGAAGGCCCTTTCAGGAAACACAAAAATGGTCTTTATCACTACAGGAATGGGCGGAGGGACAGGCACAGGAGCTGCACCTGTTATCGCCCAGGCATGCAAAGACGCCGGCTATCTTACTATTGCCGTCGTTACAATACCCTTTAAGTCTGAAGGAAAAATAAGGATAAAACATGCGGTTGATGGAATAAATGAATTAAAAGACTATGTTGATTCACTGCTTGTAATCAACAATGAGAAATTAAGGGAGATATACGGTGACTTGCCTGTTTCGGCAGCTTTTGCAAAAGCCGACGACGTGCTTACAACTGCCGTAAAAGGTATAGCTGAAATAATCACCGTAACAGGTTATATAAACGTTGATTTTGCGGATGTCGAAACCGTAATGAAAGATTCGGGCGTTGCACTTATGGGTATGGGTTCGGCCACAGGCAGCGAAAGAGCTATAAAGGCAATTGAAAATGCACTATCTTCGCCTCTGTTAAACTCGAATGATATAACAGGAGCAAAAAGCATACTCATAAACATTATGACCGGATGCGGGGAATATGAACTTACAATGGACGAACTGGGCGAAATAACCGATTATCTATATGAAGTGGCTTCAGATGATGCACTTATAATAAGAGGTCTATCAAGAGATCCTTCAATTAAGGAGGAGATAAGTGTTACTGTCATTGCAACAGGATTTGAAGCCAACAGCATCTTCCAGCCTTATAGACCGCCCAGACCTGAAATACTGCCGCTTTCTTCAACCAGAACGGAAGAGCAGGTAAAGGTAATTACTGAAGAATCTAAAAATGTTTTTTCAGTTCATAATAAATCAAAAAAAAGTGTGATATCAAGTATTGAGGACGATTTACAAGGAGAAATAGACTTTGGACTACAGGATTCCTCTTCAAAGCAAAAGACAAAGCAGACAGGGAAAGATGATAAGTTGAAATCTGAATTAACTCTTCAAAAAGTAAAACACATGCAAGACATGCTTAAGAAAGAAGGATTATCAGGTCAAAGCATAAAAGACAATATAGAGACGTTTGAAGAAGTGCCGGCTTATGTGCGTAAAAATCTGACACTTGGCGCACCAGAGAATAAATCAAGCAGCAAAGTCTCGAAGTTCACTCTTTCGACAGATGAAAATGAAGGACCTATTTTGAGAGAAGACAATGCTTACCTCAATGATAATGTTGACTGATAATGCGGAGGAAAGGAACAGTTATAATATTGTCACTGTTGACCCTATTTCACTCCGCATTTAGCCAGGGGAAAGATACTTTAAATATACCTCTTGTTTCACAATGGACACTTTCTGACGATTATACCGAAGAGATAAGAACCGATGTAGATACGGCATTTACACTTTTTCACCGGTATAGAATTACCGACAAATTCTCACCCATGAATGCTTTCCCCGGAAACTACGGGCAACCTTTATACCAGATTAATTTCTTCGATAGAATTACCAACCCTGATATGTTCCTTTATCGGTTCTACTATCCTTATATGCATGTCGCTTCTAATCCGATATTCATGGATACAAAAGTTCCTTTTACAGAAGCGGTTTTCACCTATGCAGGTGCGCGGGAAACAGCGGACCAGACTTTTCGTATCAGACATACGCAGAATGTAAACAGACTTCTTAATTTCGGACTTGTTTACGATATAGTAAACAGTCGTGGTCAATATAGTTACCAGAAAACAAATGATGAGGCGTTTACATTTCATACATCATACCGAGGCGAAAAATACAAGGTTTATTTCTCAGCAGGAATAAACAATATCGAAAATTCTGAAAACGGAGGAATTGTAGACGAAGGCCAGCTTAAAACTTTTGCCACACGCGACGTGGAGGTTAAGCTTGGATCTTTAAACAAAGCAAAAAATGTATTGAAAAACAATGACATCCTTCTCGTTCAGCGACTGACTGTAGGAAGCAGAAAACAACAAAGCGATACTCTTAAAGCAGCCACTAAAGGAAATGCAGGATTGAACGGCACCTTTTCTCATATTTTTGTATGGGAAAAGTCGCGCAGATCATATTCCGACGATAGCCCATTATCAGGATTTTACGATACTGCTTTTATAAATAGCATTGCAACATTTGATTCATTATCAGAAAGAAGTGTAAAAAATACACTTCGTTTTGATTTTACAACGGATCCAAGCCGGAAATTCAGACTTGGTGGAGGAGCTGGAATTACAAACGAGATTTTCAGGTATAGTCAGATTGTTCCGTCGTCTTCTTCTCCTCCCTCCGATACGGCAGTGTGGCATAAAAGTAATAACGCTCTAAAAGGATTGTTGTTCAACGATATAGGCAAAAAATTTCGATGGAAAGCTAAAGGGGAATTATATCTTACAGGCTTCAGGGCAGGCGACTTCAATGTTGAAGCAAATATCACGAAAATATTCGGAGAAAAAGATAAATCAATTTCATGGGACATTTACGGCTCTATTTCGTCCACAAAGCCTTCAATCTGGTATTATCAATGGGGAAGCAACCATTTTGTCTGGAATAATGATTTCCTCAAGGAATTTCGAATGGAAGGAGGGACGAAATTTCACTATCCGGAAAGAAAATTTTCTGTAAGGTTCGACTACGGTATAATTGACAATTATACCGATTTTGGTCCGGACACTCTTCCATCTCAGCACCATGGAGGATTATCAGTTGCTTCGGCATTCCTCGAAAAAGACTTTTCGGTCTGGAAATTTCATCTGACGAACCAGGTTCTTTTACAGAAAACAAGCAATCGTGATATCCTCGACCTGCCGCTTGCTTCCCTGAAAATTGCTGCATATTTCGAACATAATTTTCAATTCCCTGCCACCGGAGGAAACTTAAATACGCAGATTGGTGTAGATCTATTTTATCATACTTCATATTACGCGTATAATTATAATCCTTCTACCGGTGCTTTTTTCCGGCAAACCGATAAACTTATCGGGAATTATCCTTTCCTTAATGCATTCCTTAATTTGAAAGTACGACGTACAAGAATATTTCTTACGATAGATCATTTCAATTCGGGTTTAACGGGCTATAAATATTTCCTGATCCCGGGTTATCCTCTGAATGTGAGAACATTAAGGTATGGTATAGCCTGGACATTTTATGATTAAAAAAAATTATTATCTTTGCATCCTCAATTTTGGGTTTAACTAACAAAGGGTACATTGATAAGAATAAAAGTATTAATAATCCCGGTTCTTTTATTGATTGCTTCGTGTGATAATCGCCAGGTAGTTAAAAATGACACACCGGAGTATATTTCTGACCTGGATGATCTCAAAATTAAAGGTAAAATAGTTGCAGTTACCGATTTCAACTCAACAAATTATTTTATTTACCATGGTACTCCAATGGGATTTCATTATGAACTACTGAAATCTTTTTCCTCATACATTGGAGTTGACATCGAAGTGATTCCATGTAATGATATAAATGAATCTATTGAACTTTTGAATAAAGGAGAAGCCGACATTCTGGCAACCAGTCTGGCAGTAAATAACGGATGGGATACACAGGTGAGACTTACGTCGCCTGTAAGTATTTCGAGGCAGGTTCTTATACAGAGGAAGCCTAACAGATGGAACTCCATGAGTTATGAGGAAATCGAAAATTCCTTAATTCGAAATCCTGCACTTCTCGCAGGTAAAACAATTTATGTTCAGACAGGCTCAAACGCTTCAAAAGAGATACAAAAACTTTCGGAAACCCTTGGCTCCAGAATCGAAATCATAGAAGTTCCTTTCGAGACGGAAAAAATAATATCACTTGTTGCCAGAAGAGAAATTGATTATGCAGTATGCGACGAAAATATTGCACTGGTTAATTCGAAATATTATCCGATAGTTGATGTTTCAACGGCTTTAAACATTCCTTCCAATCTTGCATGGGGCGTCAGGAAGAATGGTTCGGAAAAACTACTTACAGCTCTGAACGAATGGCTCGCATTGATTAAAGAAAACCGGCTTTATTCGATTCTCTATTCTAAATATTTTATGAATAGGGAACTGGTGAGGATTTTTAAAAGTGACTTTTATACACTTAATACTGGGAAAATATCACCATGGGATCAATATATAAAAATTTACAGCGACTCGTTAAAGTGGGATTGGCGGCTTCTTGCCTCGCTGATATACCAGGAGTCGAGGTTCAGACATGATGCCATTTCATTGGCCGGCGCATACGGTCTTATGCAGGTGCTACCTTCAACAGGAGAAATCTTTGGAATAGATATTACATCTTCTCCGGTAAATAACATTAAAGGCGGCGTTCTCTACCTCAAATATCTGCAAAAATTTTTTGAGAACAGAATACCGGACGAAAACGAACGGCTCAAGTTTATTCTTGCGGCATATAACGCCGGTGAAGGCAATATCCTCGATGCCATGAGACTTGCAGAAAAATATGGGAGAGACCCTCTTTTATGGGACAATAATGTAGAGTATTTCCTGCTTAAAAAGTCTGATCCTCAGTTCTATAACGATCCCGTTGTGCAATTCGGGTACTGCAGAGGTTCAGAACCAGTGGCATTTGTCTCTGAAATCCTCGAAAGGTATTCCGAATATTGTTATTTTCTTCCATAAAAATCATCTGAAATTATTTCTGCTTAAATTCATTATGCGAGCAAATGTTTTGAAAAATAAATTTTTCCGGTTTTTGCATGAGATACACGGATAAGTCAAATAATTTTGTTAATTTACACTTTCGTCCTTCCTCGGGTAACAAAAACCATAAAAAATATTGACAAAAACATTTTTGTTCCCCGTTAGGGGAACAACATCAATAGCTTAAGGGATATATAAAATAATATTTTTCCCCGTCAGGGGATAAATATTATTTTCCATAATTCTATTAATGTCCTGCGGACAAATTCAGAAAAATTCAATAATGCTCAGGTTATGGAATTATAAGCCCTGAGGGGCTAAATATTTTATTTTGCTTATGCTGCTTTTATCCCGAGGGCGTTTGCCGATGATAATCTTTAGTTTATAGTAGTAGTTGATATTGATAAAATATTTTATAAACGAATAGGGGCACTAAAAATAAAAAAATTATTATTGATTATCAATGTTTTATATTTGTATTCCGAAAAAAGACGAAAAAAGTGCTTCGAAATCCGTCACTGTCCATGTGCAAAAAAGTTAATTAAAAACTAATAATTTACAACATGTAAATAATTTTTTCATTGTACTTTTTTACTATTTTTGTTAAAAACAAGACTATGATTACTAAAGAATATATAAAAGAACTGAAATCTAATAGAAACGGAGATTTTCAAAGATTGATTAAAGAACAAAAAGATATCGGTAATATAATCTTTATTCTTGAAAATCTTGGACAATTACAGGATGATTTTGATGGTAGATGGTTACTTGATTTAATAAACCATAAAAATTCACAAGTTCGGTATTGGGCAGTAAAGAATATTGGAAAATTAAATAATGTAGATTATATTACTTACTTGAAAGATATTGCAGACGGGGATCCTGATACCAATGTTAGGCGAGAAGCAGTTTCTTCCATAGGTAGAATGAGAAGGCCTGAATTGAAGGATATTTTCATAAAGAAATTAAATGATAATGATCCAAAAGTTGTATGCCAGGCTATAAGAGGATTGTTAGTTTTTAAAGGGGATAATAGTGTTGACGAAAAATTGAAGCCTCTCATTAACCATGAAAATGAAATGATACGGACAGTTATTTACAAAGAATATTTTTCTGAAATTAAAAATAACAATTCAATTCCTCATACAGAAACATACGATTTTCTGAAAAATGTTGTGGTTAATGCAGAAACTATCTCTACGATGAAACTGATACCGGAAGAAGCAGTACACCTTACTTTTACCTCACCTCCCTATTATAATGCACGAGATTATTCAATTTATCCAAGTTATAAAGCTTATTTGGAGTTTTTAACAGAAACATTTAAAGAGGTTCACAGAATAACTAAAGAAGGAAGGTTTTTTATTCTAAACACATCTCCAATAATAATACCTCGTGTAAGCCGTCAACATTCGAGTATTCGGTATCCAATTCCATTCGATATACATCATGACCTGGTAAATATGGGGTGGGAGTTTATTGACGATATTATCTGGATAAAACCTGAGGTAAGTGTAAAAGACCGTAATGGGGGTTTTAAACAGCATAGAAAACCATTGGCTTATAAGCCAAATAATGTTACAGAATATTTAATGGTTTATCGGAAAAAAACAAGTAAATTAATAGACTGGAATATTCGTCAATATGATTATAAAACAGTTGAAGAAAGTAAAGTACGGGGAGATTATGAAACAAGAAATACTTGGTTTATAGATCCTTGTTTTGATAAAGTACATTCAGCCGTTTTCCCTATAGAACTTTGTAACAGAGTAGTAAAATTTTATTCTTTCAAAAATGACCTTATATTTGATCCTTTTGGTGGAAGTGGTACACTTGGTAAAGCTGCTTTTAATCTTGGTAGATACTTCTTTATGACTGAACAGGACCAAAAGTATTTTGAAAGAATTAAAAGTAACTTTTCTGATGGTAATGTTTTTAATAAAATTGTTCCAAAATTTTTGTCATTTAAAGAATTTTCTGATACTATAAAATTATGACATTAACTAAAGAAGTTACAAAAAATATTATTCGGAAATTATTGCATGGTGAGGATTACAGAATAGAAGTAGTCAGCTTAATAAATGCAGAGTTTTTACAATTTGCAATAGATTTCTTTAAGAAGATTGTTTATGCAAAACTTGAAAATGAAAACATTACCGTTGACTGGTACAAAAAAGTATTTTTGAATCCTGAGCTTTCTGCAAAAGAAATAGCAATAAATTCAGGTTTGAATAAAAAAACAATACATAACATGTTTAATTCTTCTACAAAAGAAATTATAATTGATGCATCAAACGAGCATTACGATATTTTGTATAACAATATTAAGGAATTAATTGAACATGAACAGGGATTAGAACTCACATTGACAATAAAGTTTAAAGGTGTGAGTGTAGATTTAAACATTAGTGAAAGTTTGATAGTTATTAATACTCTTGCTGTAAAGAGGGCGGAATTACGAGGCGGTTTGTGGAGTACAGCAGGTAAAAGAGTTGAAAAACCATTAATGCTAACTCTTTGTAAATTATATAAGGTTCCTGATGAGAATTATATCACCAAAATTAAGGGAAAAACAACGAGTGAAGATTTTGAAAGAGAAATAGACTTTTATTTGATAAACAATGGGAATGAATATCGGTGTGAAGTTAAGTTAATGGGTATAGGTAATCCTGAAAGTGCTGATGCTGTAATTGCCAGAGATAGCAAAGTTTTTGTAGCTGATAAGTTATCAGAGACTAATAAAAGGCAGCTTGATAGTTTAAAAATAAACTGGATTGAACTTCGATGTGCCGAGGGTTATAAGAGATTCGCAAAGGCTTTAAAAAATTTACAAATTCAGCATGTTGAATATAATGGTTCTTTAGATAAAGACCTAAGCAATATTTTTGACGAAATTTTTAATGGGAAAAGATAAAGGATGAAATTGCTTAAACCCTTTAAAAAAGTAAAAATAAATTAGAGAGATTTGAATAAGCCGGAAGGCATAGAGAATCTGAACGTAAGCATCGGGTTATAAAACGTTTTTCTTCCTGAGCTTCGCAGGAGCGGACTGTATGTGGTTTGTTTATATTTTGTAAAACAAATCTTTTGTCCCAGTCTCCCATAAAAGTTGGCCGAAAAAATCAGTCGAACCTTATTGCCTTTACCGGAGTTATACGGCTGATGATATGGGCAGGTACAAGCAGAATAAACAGTATTATTGCCATAGTGCCTACATTAAGCAGTATGATATTCAGGACATCAAGGTTGATAGGAACTGTTTTAAGATAATATGAAGAAGGATCGAGCGATATTAGGCCTGTTTTAAGTTGCAGTAATCCGAGCCCGATCCCTATAATATTACCCCAGAAAAGTCCTTTGGATATCAACCATGCGGCCTGGTACATGAATATTTTTCTGATTGTTCCATCTTCAGCTCCCAATGCCTTTAAGATGCCTATCATATTTGTCTTTTCGAGTATCAATATGATAAGCCCGGATATCATGTTGAAACCGGCAACAATAAGCATCAGAACTATTATGATAACGACATTGGTATCCTGAAAATTAAGCCAGTCGAATATCTGAGGATATCTCATCCTGATATTTGTAACCTTTACTTTGATTTCATCAGGATTTATCCTGTAACCAATTGCATCCCTCACCAGATAGGTCATCAAATCGAGTTTGTCGAAATCGTCTATGAATATTTCGAATCCGCTTATTTCGTCATCTTTCCAGCCGTTGAGACGGCGGATATGATGAATATCGCAGAATACATATATCCTGTCGAACTCTTCGAGGCTTGTTTCATATATTCCGCTTATTGTGAATTTCCTCATACGGGGCGGATCCTGGATAAAATGCATGGCGAACGAGTCACCTGTTTTCAGGCGAAGCATCGAAGCAAGTTTTTTCGAAATGATTACATTATTTGTTGGTGTGGAATCGTTTACGGTAAAAACTGAACCTTCGACAATACAACTGCGGAAATAACTCCAGTCGAAATCGGAACTGATACCTTTTAGCACCACACCCTGTATATCTTCATCAGTCTTGATTATACCGGCTTTGGTTCCATATACTTCGATATGCTTTATACCTGGAAGTTCCTTTAATCGAGGTAAGAAATCGAAATTGGTGCTTATCGGTGCAGTTTCATAGGATATATTGGAATCAAAATTAACTATCTGAATATGAGAACCAAATCCAACAACTTTGTCGGTTATCTGCTGTTTGAATCCAGTAAGGACTGCCACAGCAAGGATCATTACCGCCAGACTAACGGCAATACCGGTTACGGCAATAACATTAATCGGCCTGGAAAATGATGCTCCCTGGCGTTTTTCTTTTATCAGTCGTTGTGCTATAAAATATGGCAGGTTCATGTTCAATATGGTTTTCAAATATAGGAAATTCACCACGGATGACACTGATTAGCACTGATTATTTAAAGCAACTACCCATGTCAACTCCGTGCAACCCGTGGTGAACAGGGATTCGATTTTATCCTCAGCCAGATTGTGCACTCTATATCCGACGTCGAGTTTTTACTTGTAAATGAAAATCGTTAGATTTGTTTTTTCTGATAGAATATTCTTAATACATTCATATATGCATTTATATAGTTATTTAAGCATAGCTCTTTTTTCCCTGGCAGTATCAGGCGTTTCACAGACCAGTAACATTGTCACCGGTGATATGCGGCCTTCGCAGTATATGAAATACCTTAAAGGCAAGAACGTGGCTGTTGTGGCCAATCAGGCTTCTGTTGCAGGGTATCGTAATGTAGTTGATGAACTTATGTCGCATGGCGTAAAAATTAAACTGATTTTTGCTCCCGAACACGGTTTCAGAAATATGGCCGATGCAGGAAATAAGATTGCCGACAGCATAGATTCGCAAACGGGAATTCCTGTTGTAAGTCTTTATGGAAAAACATATAAACCGACGCCTGAACATCTTTCCGGAATTGATGTGGTTGTTTTTGACTTACAGGATGTTGGAGCAAGGTTTTATACATACATTTCGACAATGCATTATGTTATGGAAAGCTGTGCAGAAAATGGTGTAACATTTGTTGTGCTCGATCGTCCGAATCCTAACGGTTTCTATTTCGATGGGAACATACCTGATCCCGGATGGAAATCGTTTGTATGTATGCATCCAGTCCCGGTTGTCCATGGTATGACCATAGGTGAATATGCCATGATGATAAATGGTGAAGGATGGCTCAAAGGAGGCATCAGATGTAACCTTAAAGTAGTAAAATGCAAAAATTATAATCATAATTTGCTTTATGACCTTCCTGTAAGACCGTCACCTAATCTTCCCAATCAGGTTGCGGTATTGCTTTATCCCTCGCTTTGTTTTTTTGAAGGCACTGTCATTTCATGTGGCAGAGGAACTGATTTTCCATTCCAGGTGTTTGGACATCCCGACCTGCCCGACAGGGGATTCAGTTTCATACCACGCAGTATGCCCGGTGCAGCAAATCCTCCATTACTTGGCCGTGTGTGTTACGGAACAGACTTACGAAATTCAATGAATGAAGGCATTATACCCTCGCCTTACTTAAATCTTGGATGGTTGATAAGTGCCTACCGCGATTTTCCAGATAAGGAGAAGTTCTTTAATAATTATTTTGATGTACTTGCCGGCGGCCCTGAGCTGAGAGAACAAATTATCAAAGGAATGAGTGAGAACGAGATTAAAGAAACATGGAAAGAGGGACTTGAAAAATTCAAAAAGATAAGAGCAAAGTATTTGCTTTACAAAGAGTAATTTGTTCTGCCGGGATAAACCTTTAAGGCTTCCGAAAGTGTTTCAACTGCGTTTCTGAGGTCGTTAATATTAAGCACGTAGGCAATTCTTGCCTGGTTCTTACCGAGTCCGGGTGTCGAATAGAACCCTGAAGCTGGAGCAATCATAACAGTCTGGTTCTTATATTCGAACTCTTCCAAAAGCCATTGTGCAAATTTATCTGCATCGTCAACCGGAAGTGAAATCATGGCATAAAAAGCGCCTTTAGGTTTTGGACAATACACGCCGGGTATATTGTTCAGAGCTTCAACCAGATAGTTCCTCCTTTCGGTATATTCTTTATTTATTTCTCTGAAATATTTAGGTTCGGTATCTATAGAGGCTTCAGCAGCAATCTGACCAAGGCTGGGAGGGGAGAGTCTTGCCTGTGCAAACTTCATAACAGTATCAAGCACTTGTTTATTTCTCGTTACCAGAGCCCCTATTCTCAGTCCGCACTCACTATAACCCTTAGAAACGGAATCGAACATAACTACATTCTGATCAATCCCTTCGAGTTTCATTGCAGAAAAATATTCTGCACCGTCGTAACAGAATTCCCTGTAAACCTCGTCCGAGAACAGGAATAAATCATGTTCTTTAACAATATCGCTCAGGGCCAAAAGCTCTTCTTTAGAATAAAGATAACCGGTCGGATTGTTAGGATTACAAATAAGAATGCCTTTCGTATTAGGTGTTATTTTTTTCTCTATTTCCCTTATAGGAGGGAGTGCAAAGTCTTCTTCTATATATGAGGTTATAGGAATTACTTTTACGCCTGCTTCTGTTGCGAAGCCGATATAGTTTGCATATAAAGGTTCGGACGTTATTATTTCCTCGCCCGGATTTATGCATGCCATTAATGCAAAAAGTACAGCTTCCGACCCGCCTGTAGTAATGATTATATTATTAGAATCAATGTTAATGCCGATTCTGCGGTAATACTCTGCAAGTTTTTTTCTGTACGATTCATTACCTGCCGAAGGACTGTATTCAATAACCTTTATGTCGAGATTCTTTAATCTATTTAGCGCAGTGTCAGGTGTCGGTATATCAGGCTGCCCTATATTCAAATGGTATATCTTTCTGCCTTTTCTTTTTGCTTCATCAGCAAATGATGACAGTTTCCTGATTGGCGACGAGGGCATTGTTCTGCCTTTTTCTGATATCGATGGCATTGTGAGGTTATTTATTTTTTATTCCGCAAAAGTAAATAATTAGAGGAAATACGTGTAATGTTAATGAAATTTCATTAAAATGATAATGAAATATTATATCCGATTAAAATTTTAATTTTGTTTTTCATAAGGTTTTCAATTAAAATTTTCAACAAAGCTAATACATAATGAAATGGCTTCAGGGAAAACTATAAGAGTCGGGATACTGGGTTCAGGGTATGCGGCACGCTTTCATTACGAAGCGCTCAAAAAAGTTACATCTGCAAATGTTGAAATTACAGGCGCTTATTCCCCAACCAGGGAAAAACTCGAGAAATATACTGCTCAGCGTGATATAAAAGCCTTTGGTTCAGCCGATGAGCTGATTGAAAATTCCGATGTGATTCACGTATGCACTCCTCCCTCGACACACGAGGAGCTTGCTATAAAATGTCTTAATCGTAACAGAGATGTAATTGTTGAGAAACCTTTGACTGGCTATTTCGGAGACGGGACAGAAGAGTTCAGCGGCGATACTTTTCCACACCGTGCCGGACTGGAACACACGCTCGGCAGTCTGAGACGAATGCTTGAGGCAGAAAAAAAGAGCACAGGGAGGATAATGTATGCTGAAAACTGGATTTATGCTCCGGCCATTCAAAAAGAGAAGGAGATTATTGAAAAATCGGGCGCTCAGGTGTTGAGGATGCTCGGAGAAGAGTCGCACTCCGGCTCACATTCTCCGGTGTACGGCATCTGGAGATTTTCTGGCGGAGGCTCACTTATTGGTAAGGGATGCCATCCTCTGGCAGGCGCTGTTTATCTGAAATACGTCGAGGGAAAAAACAGAACAGGTAAACCCATCAGACCTGTTTCTGTATCGGCAAGAACTCATGCGGTTACAAGGATGAAAAACTTCAGAAACACGGGTCATCTACGTACAGGCTACCGCGATATTGAAGACTATGGCATCATGCACGTCTTATTCGAAGACGGCACCTTTGCCGACATCATTGCCAGCGAGCTTGTCCTCGGAGGGGTTGTGAACAGGCTCGAAGTGTTTGCCGATAACCACCGCACGCTTTGCAATATGACCCCAAACAATGCAATGCAGACATACACACCAGATGAGAAATATTTCAGCGACGTGTATATTGTTGAAAAGACTGAAACCAAACAAGGCTGGTCGTGGGTTAGTCCTGATGAATCGTGGTTTAACGGTTATCAACACGAAATGGAGGCTTTTTACAGGACTGTT